>Ga0310125_10000139_pt1 | contig 30505 bp, 30 predicted proteins | sample CB11b_Tmax_Bot8__FD_203508 | JGI IMG/M metagenome (GOLD analysis project Ga0310125, IMG submission 203508) | Marine microbial communities from Western Arctic Ocean, Canada - CB11b_Tmax_Bot8 | ecosystem: Environmental > Aquatic > Marine > Oceanic | place: Canada: Western Arctic Ocean | collected... | reverse complement strand
TGAAGGCATGGCGTCGGGCAAACCGCTCGTGTTGAGCGATATTCCCGGCGTGCGCGACGTCATCACCGGCGAAGAGGGGCACATCGTCGAGCCGCTCGACCCCGACGCACTCGCTGGCGCGCTGGAAGACATCTGGGATTACCCCGAGCGCGCGCGGCAGATGGGCGCGCGCGGACGCGAACGCGTCGAGCGCGAATTCGCGTGGCCGCGCGTCGCGGATAAAGTCGAGCAGGTGCTGGAAGCCGCCATTTCGGCCTAGACCAGTTCCGGCTCCACCGCGTCCAGCAGCCGGCGCAATTCGTCGGCCGGCTTGCCCAGCGCTTCTAGCGCCGCCGCCTTGCCCACCAGCGCTTCCGGGTCATCAGCTCCGCAGCCGAGCGCGCCGTCGAACGCTTCGCCGGCACGCTGCGCATCACCATTTTCGAGCGCGCTCCAGCCCAGCGCCAGCCATGCCTCGAGCCGCGACGGCGCGAGCGCCGTCGCGGCTTCGGCCGCAGCCTGCGCTTCGCGACTGCGGTCGAGCGCGCGCAGGCAACCGCAGCGTGCCAGCGCCGAATCTAGGTCGTCGAGCGACAGGTGCGCGAGCGCCGTTTCCGGCTCGCGCGGAGCAAGGTGCAGCCCCAGTTGGTGCTTTATATTCTCGTCATCGAGAAATTCAGCCTGCAAATCGGCGAGCGTTTCGCGCGCCGCATCCCAGCCTTGGGCGCGCGCCAGCAGCAGCCGGCCGGCGCGGGAACCGGGCTGCAGCTCGAGCGCATTTTCGATGAGCGGCAGCGCCTGCTCGTTGCGGTTGAGCTCGAGCAGCGATTCCGCCAGCCGGAAGCGCGCGCGCGCCGACTCGGGATGCGCGACCAGCGCGTTGGTGTACTGCTGCTCCGCCTCGCCCGACATTCCGGCGTTGAGCAGGATTTTACCCTTCTCAATCCAGTCTAGGTCACGCATGCGGTTGCGCGCCTGGTTGTCCATCGCACGCACCGCCTCGTCGTAGCACTGCAGCGCGAGCCGGGTCTCGCCGCGGTCGCGGTTGGTGTCGCCGAGCGCGACCCAGCAAAGGACGTGCTGGCCGTCGGTTGCCAGCCCCAGATTCAGGATGCGGCGCGCCTCGTCAGGGCGGCCGAGCGCCAGCAGGCAGCGCGCCAGCGCCTCGTGGTAGTCGGGGTCCCCGTCCTCGAGTTCGAACGCGGTTTCCAGGAACTCGAGCCCCTCCTCGGGGCGGCCGAGCCGCGCCAGCGCGCGACCTTTCGCCATCCAGGCGTAGTGGAAAGTCGGGTCCTGTTCGAGCGCCTGCTCGTGGTAGAGAATCGCCTCCTCGTAGCGGTGCAGGTGGTCGAGCGCGTTGCCGATATTGTTGACGGCGATGACGTATTCAGGGTCGATATCGAGTGACTTCTGGTAGAACTTGATGGATAGCTCGTATTCGCCCTGGTTGTACTGCACGTTGGCTAGGTTGTTCCACGCAATCTTGTCGCGCGGGTCGAGCTCGACCGCACGCTGGTAGTAGTCCTTGGCGTCCTCCAGCCGCCCCGAGAGCTGCAGCGTGTATCCGTAATTGTACCACGCCACCGCGTAGGTCGGGTCGGCACGCATCGCCTCGTCGTAGCAGCGCAGCGCCTCGTTCCAGCGGTCGAGCATGAAGTTGGCGAAGCCACGGTTGTTCCACGCCGGCGCGTTGCGCGGCTCCAGCTCCAGCGCCCGCGCGTACGACTCGACTGACTGCGCATAGCGCTCCAGGCGCTGCAGTGCGTCGCCGCGGCGCACATGGTAGCGCGCGATATCGGGCGCCAGCTCGCACGCCTGCCGGTAGGCGCGCAGCGCCCGCGCGGGGTTGCGGCGCGCCATCTCAGCCATGCCGATGCTGTTGTGGAGCGAAGGGTCCTCCGGCGCCAGGTCCACCGCCCGGCGGAAGCTAATAATCGCCTTGCGGAACTTCCTTTCGCGGACCAGCGCCTCGCCCTGTTCCACCAGTTCATTGACGTCGGGCATTAACGTTCCAGGATTAGCTCGATGCGCGCTATCGCCTTATGGGTATCCTTCATCAGCCGCTCCCACTCGGAGTCGTTGTGGTGCTCATGCCCCGACTCGTGCGCCAGCGTCTTCTGGTAGCTCTCGAGCGCCTCGCGGGGACGGTCGAGCAGCTCGAGCGCGTAGCCCTTGTTGTGCCACGCCCAGGCGTAATCATCCTTCAGCTCAATCGCGCGTTCGTAGCACGGGATGGTCTCCTCGATGCGGTTGAGCTGCCGTAGCGTCACGCCACGGTTGTTCCACGCCGAACGATTTTTGGGGTTAAGTTCGGTCGTGCGGGTGAACGCCTGTAGCGCCTCCTTCAAGTTTCCCACCCTGAATAGCGCCTTGCCGAGGTTGAACCAGCAGGTGGCGTAGCGCGGATTGGCCGCCAGCGCCCGCCGGTAGCTCTCGATGGCGCGATGGTTGTAGCCGAGCCGCGAGAGCGCGATACCGCGGTCGTTGTAGACCACTTCATCTTCCGCCTCGAGGCTCTGCTGCAACGCCTCCGCCGCGGCGCCCGGCTCGTCGAGCTGGTCGTGCGCCAGCCCTTTCGCCTCGAGCACCGCCAGGTCACGTGGACGCCGGGCGAGGATGGCGTCGAAATCCTGCAAAGCGTCGTTGTAGCGCCCCATCGCGTGGAGCAACTTGCCACGGCTGTAGAGCAGCTCACGGTCCGGTTTCCCGCGAGCGACCGCATCGAGGGTCGCCAGCGCCGCCACGCCGTCGCCGAGCGCCTGCTGGGCGCGCGCTTTCAGCACGTGCGCCGCAATGTAGCGCGGCCGGATTTCGAGCGACCGCTCGGCGCACGCCAATGCTTCGTCGGGGTCGCCGAGCAGCAGCTGCGCCAGCGCGCGGTCCTTCCACATGATTTCCGAGTGCGAAACGCCTTCGGGAATCTGGTCGAGCTCCGCCAGCGCCGCTTCCGGCTGCCCCGCCGCAAGGTGTACCTTGCCGAGGTCGTGCCGCAACCGCTTGCTTCCCGGCTTCTCGGCCAGCGCCTTCTCGAGCGTGCGGCGGGCGCGGCGATAGTGGCCCAACTTGAGCTCGGCCAGCCCTTCCGCGCGCAACTCGTTGGCGTGCTTGCTGTCGTCGATAGGCACGGGCCGCCAGCGGGGGCAGTTAAAATCCGCTGCGTCGAACAGCGCTTTATAATCCGGGCGAGGTGGCCGCGCGTGAAAGTCGAGCTTGACGGCGGTTCGCTCACGATTGGACTGCTCGCGAGAGTCGCGCGCGACGGAGCGGGTGTCTCGCTGGCGCCCGCGGCCCGGAAGCGCATCGGTGCCAATCGCGCCATGCTGGAAGAGAAAATCGCCGCGCATGAAGTGATGTATGGCATCACCACCGGCATCGGCGAGTTCTCCGAGCATGCGCTGACGCCCGACGAGCTACGCGACTTCCAGCGCTTCCTGGTCTACTCGCACGCCGCCGGCATCGGCGAACCGATGCCGGCGGCGGTGGTGCGCGGCGCGATGTGCGGCCGCGCCAACGTCCACTGCCACGGCCACTCCGGGGGACGACCGGCGGTGACTGATGCGCTCGTCGGCGCGCTGAACACGGAGGTGACGCCGGTCGCGTGCGAGAAGGGCTCGGTCGGTGCGTGCGGCGACCTGGCGCCGATGTCGCAGGTGGCGCTCTGCCTGATGGGCGAGGGCGAGGCATTCTACCGCGGCGAGCGGATGGACGCCGCGGCTGCCCTAGCGAAGGCGGGACTCGAGCCGCTCGAGCTAGAGGCGCGCGATGGGCTGGCGCTGATTAACGGCTCCAATATGCTGACTGCGTGGGCGGCGCTGCTGCTGCACGACGCGCAGCACTGGTTCAAGCTGCACGACATCGCCGCCGCGATGACGCTCGAGGCGCTGCTCGCCAACCAGAAGCCATACGACGCGCGGCTGCACGAACTGCGCGGCTTCCGCGGCGCGCAGGAAGTGGCGGCCAACTTGCGGAAGCTGATGGCAGACAGCCCCATCCTGGCGGCGCACGGCGAGAAGGTGCAGGACGCCTACTCGATGCGCTCGACACCGCAGGTGGCGGGCGCACTACGCGACGCAGTGCGCCACGCCGTCGGCGAAGTGGAGACCGAGCTGAACGGCGTCGGCGACAATCCCATATTCCTTACCGAGGAGAAGGAGGTGCTCACAGGCGCCAACTTCCAGGGCACACCGGTCGCACTGCCGCTAGAGATGGTCGGGACCGGGTTGAGCATGATTGCCGTATTGAGCGAGCGGCGGCTGAACCGGCTCACCAACCCTGCGCTCTCGGCGGGGCTGCCGCCCTTCCTGGCCGAGAAGCCGGGGCTCCACTCGGGGATGATGCTGGCGCAATACACCGCCGACGCGCTGATTGTCGAGGCGCGCATCCTGTCGCACCCCGCCGTCAACCAGTCCATCCCCGCCGCCGCCGACCAGGAGGATTTCGTCTCGATGGGGCTGACCACAATGCAGAAGGCACAGCAGATTCTCGACAACTGCTTCGGCGTGCTCGCCATTGAGATGATGGCCGCCGCGCAGGCGCTAGACCTGCGCGGCGACGAGCCGGCAGCCGGCACCGCTGCCGCACGCGGGGTAATCCGCAAGCACGTTTCACACCTTGACGAGGACCGGCCGCTCTACCGCGACCACAACCGGCTGGTGCCGCTGCTGCGCTCGCCCGACATCACCAGCGCGGTCGAGGTGGCCGTCGGTAAACTGGCCTAGAGCGCGGCGCGAACGCGCGAAAGCAGCTCGACTATCTCGTCGGCCGCAATCACCAGCGGCAGCCGGAAACGGATTGAGCTGGCGCCGGACTTGAGCGCCATCACCTTCTGCGCTGTCAGCGAGGCCATCAGTGCGTCGCGCTCCCCCGCCGACGGCAGCGTAAAAGCGATGAGGCTGCCGACGCCGCGCACGTTGCTGAAGCCGCCGATCTCGCGCGCCAGTGTGCGCAGCCCAGCCAGCAATTCGGCGCCCCGCACGGCGGCGTTCTTGCCGAGGCCTCCGGCCTCAATGATGTCGAGGAAGCGGTGGCAGCGCACCATATCCGTCAGGTTGCCGCCGAAAGTGGAGTTAATGCGGCCCGACATCTGGAAGACGTTGTCGGCGACTTCGTCGATGCGCTCCGAGCAATAGATGCCGCAAACCTGCGTCTTCTTGCCAAAGGCGACGATGTCGGGCGCGACGTCATGGTGCTGCCAGAGCCACGGCTTGCCCGACCCCCAGAAGCCGGTCTGCACTTCGTCGTAAATCAGCAGCGCTTCGCGGGAGTCAGCGTAGTCGCGCAACGCCCGGAAGAATTCGGGGCGGAAGTGGTTGTCGCCGCCTTCACCCTGCAGCGGCTCGAGCAGGATGGCGGCGATGCGGTCGCCGTGCTGCGCGAAGGCGGCCTCGATTTCGGCGCAAGCGCGTGCTTCCTCGGCGGCGATGTCGTTAGCGACCTCGCCGTCGGGGCCGAACTCAATGGTCGGGTTGTGGACCCGCGGCCAGTCGAACTTGGGGAAGAGCCCGATTTTGTCGGGCACGGTATTGGTCAGCGAGAGGGTGTAGCCGCTGCGGCCGTGGAACGCGTCGCGCAGGTGCAGGATTACGAGGTCGTTTACGTCGGCCCCAAAGTCGGTGCGCCCCAGCTTGCGCGCCTTCCAGTCAAACGCCGTCTTGAGCGCGTTTTCGACCGCCAGCGCCCCGCCGGCGACCCAGAAGTGGTATGGAAAGCCCGAGGGGGTGGCGCGGGTCGCGAACGCTTCGACGAAGCCGGCCATCTCCCGGGTGTAAAGATCGGAATTAGCGGGGTTGGCAGTGGCGACCGCGCGCACTTTCGCGAGGAATTCCGGGGTCTGCAGCATCGGGTGGTTGTAGCCCACCGGCCACGAGGCGAAGCAGGTGAAGCAGTCGAGAAACTCCGTTGCGGTTCTGGCGTCGTAGAGCCAGACACCATGCGACCGCTCCAGGTCTAGCACGACGTCGTAGCCGTCAACCAGCTGGTGCCGCCGCAAAACTTCGTGGACGCTGGTCGCTGCGATACCGTGCGCGGCGGGTGTAGCGGTTCCGGACAACGACGCTTCCATTGCGACCGGCGCGGCGGAGGCCTGCTGCGGTTTAAGCCTGACGGCTGCGCAGCTTGCGCTCCAGCGCCGGCAGCTCCTCGACGCAGCTGATATCGCCGCGCGAAATCAGCGCCAGTTCGCGCCGCAGTTCCAGGTCGGGCTGCAGGTCGCTGGCACGGCCGAGTTCGGCGAGCTTGCGCGCCAGCCGGCCGCCGGTGCGGTCCCAGTCGGTGAGGATGGCGATGCGACCGCGCGACCCCAGTTGCGCAGCCAGCGCCTCGACGGTCTGCAGCACCGAGTTGCCGCAGTTGAGCGAGACCAGTTCCAGCTCGCAGAACCGGGCCAGCGCGGCGATGTCGCGCTGGCCCTCGATGATGACCGGCCCCGGGAACTCCTCGATTTTTTCGAGCCACTGCTCCAGCGCGACAAGCCGCTCAGCGTCGTTCAACCTAGTGCCTCCAGCCGTGCCAGTAGCTCGTCGCGTTCGAGCGACAACCGCACCTGCTTCGAGCATGAGCGGTGGCCGCGCACCAGTTCAGCGCTGTCGGACTCCAGCTCCAGTTCCCGCTCCAGCAGCGCCAGCAGCGCCGCATTAGCGCGCCCGCTGCTGGCGGGCGCGCTGACCCTGACCGCCAGCGCCCCGCGCCACTCGCCGAATTCCCCGAGCGCATCGCGGCTGGCGCCGGGGGCTACGCGCAGCGTTAGCAAGGTTCCGCCCTCAATCGCCTGGAGCGCAGCCCCGGCCATTGGCCCTGAATGGGCCGCGCCTATTTAGCCGGGCAGGAATGGGTCGCAGTGATTCAAGTCAGGGGGCTGACGCGCTACTACGGGAAGTTGTGCGCGGTGCGCGACGTCAGCTTCGAGGTCCACCGCGGCGAAGTCTTCGGCCTGCTTGGGAGTAACGGCGCCGGCAAGTCGACGACCATCAAGATGCTCTGCGGGCTGCTCAAGCCGACCCGCGGCAGCGTGAGCATCGCAGGGGTGGATCTGGCGCGCCACCCGCTGCGAGCCAAGGCGATGCTGGGCTACCTCCCCGAAAATCCGGTGCTCTACGACCGGCTGACGGGAATGGAGATGCTCGAGCTGGTGGGGGCGCTGCGCAAGCTCTCGCCCAAGCTACTGAGGCAACGCGCCGAATACTACGGTAAGGCGCTTGGCCTGGAGGGGCAGATACAGTCCGAAGTCGGCACCTACTCGAAGGGGATGCGGCAGAAGCTGGCGATTGCGATGACGCTGGTCCACGACCCGGAGGTAGTACTGCTCGACGAACCGGCGGCCGGGCTCGACCCGCGCTATACCCGCTTGTTGAAGGAATGGGTGCGCAACCTCTCGCAGGGCGGCCACACGGTGCTGCTCTCGACCCACATCACCGAGATGGCCGCATCGCTCTGCGACCGTATCGCGGTCATCGACCACGGGCGGCTACTCTCGGTCGGGACGGTGCTGGAGCTGCTCAATTCGACCTCGAGCGCCACGCTCGAGGACGCGTTCATCCGGCTGGTTGGCTAGAATTCCAACACCGGGTATTCCTGCGCGGCGGCGCGCAATATGCGCTGCGCCCACGCCAGCTTACGCCGCTTGAGCCGGCCCCGGCTGTGCCCCGAATAAGGCCCCGCGGCGTCGAAGCTGAAGCCCGCCAGCCGCACGCGGCGCGCGCCTAGGGCGAGCGCCGCCAGCACGGCGCGGTCGCCATCGGTAAAGCCCCCCCAGCACGCGACGCCCGCAGCGGGGCGCGCCGCGGTCAGCGCCGCCGGACGCAGTCGCGGCAGCCATTCTCCGAGCGCGGCGAGGTTATCGCCGTGGCCGTGGACCACCAGCGCCGCGCCACGGGCCTCGGCCCAGCGCAAGTCGTCGCGGTAGCCGTCCAGATCGCTCACCACCAGCGCCGGCACGCGCTCGCGCTCGCGGCAGGCACGCACCGCGCCGTCGGCGGCGACCATCGCGCCACGCGGAAGCGCTTCGCTCGGGCGCAGCCCCGCGCCGACGATGACCACGCTGCGGCCCTGGAATCGCGGCAGGTCGCCTGACGGGCGGCCGAGTCGTTGCAGCAGCCGCAGGGCTACCGCTTCGCGTCGCGGGTCGTGGCCGAACTCACGTTCAAGGCGCGCCTGCAGCGGCCACCACCACTCCAGGTTCAGAGCGGGTTGCCGCCTTCGTCGCAGGGAACTTCTTCGCCCGAGTCGGGGTCGATGTAGTAGAACGAGCCATCCTCGTCCTCGTATATTTCGACCTCGTATTCCTCTTCATCATCGCTCACTTCGTCGTCGTAGTCGTCAGTGAAGCTGAAGTCCTCGTCGGCGGAAGCTACGGTACCGCCGCCGCTCAGGAGGTCCATCAGGTTGCTCTCCTCCCGCGCCTCTTCGCGCGCGGTGCGGACCGACTCAATCGCCTCAATCTTGCGCTGGGTCGACTCGTACGCCTCGGTAATCTCGGTCAGCTTGGAGAACTGCTCGTCGCGCTCCATCTGCAGGACATATGCCAGCTGTTCCTCAATCTGCCCCAAATCGGTGCGGGTTTCGACCAGCCGGGTCAGGGTGCCGTGGAACCGCTTGGCGAGCAGCTCCATGTCGGGCTCAGCCAAATCCAGCTTGAGCTGTTCCGCAGCCGCGGTTTCAGCTACCTCGGCAGCCTCCAGTTCGGCTAGCCGCTCTGTGGCGGCAATCTGCTGGGCCTTGACCAGTATTTCGTTGAAGGCCGAAAGGTGGGCCTCCAGCTTGGTCGCGACGCGGGATGCGTCGTAAGCTGCTACCTCGAGTAGCTCCTCACGACCCTTGGAGGTCTCAAGGCGCTGCTCGACTTCTGCCAGACGGGCTCTTTCTTGCTTGTTCATGCTTTCACCAGTGAATCCGCTCGTGCGGACGTTATACGCTGCGGCGGCCATTAACAGGCCCAGAACCAGCCCGCCTACTAGGACGAGGAAACCGCGGTTCCAGTTATCTGCTACCATCACGCTCTCGGCTTCCGCCACCGTTACTTCCTGGCCGACGGTGGTAGTCACCGCGCCAGAGTTGTCGACCGCGGTGACCTGGACCTGGTAGGTGCCGGGCACCGCGTAGGCGTGCTTCAGATTCAGCGTGCTCTGACCAGCCAGGCCACTACCGCTGAAGGAAATCTGCGAGCCGTCACCGAAGTCGACCACCAGCATCACAATGCTGCCGTCGCCATCGGTCGGGACCGCCAGGATAAATTCGACCGTATTCTCCTCAACCATGCTGACACTATTGCCGTCAACCGTGACGCCCTCATCCTCGCTCACCGATGGTGCCGGGACCGATGGTGCGCTATTACCGGCGGTTACCGCCGCGCTGAAACTTGTTACCTGTCCAAGGCCGTCGGTGGCGACCAGCGAGATGGTGTAGTCGCCCGCCATGTCGTAGGTGTGGCCTTGCGAGGCGCCGCCGTCAGCCATGCTGCTGCCGTCGCCGAAATCCCAGTCAATTGTCAGGCCCCCTGCAGAGCCAGAGAGTGCAAAGGTGTGCAGGGAACCGGCCATGGCGCCAGCCGTGCTGAGCGACCAGCCGGAGATGTCCTGCGGCAGGTTGGGCGTAATCGAGATGACCTGCGAAGCGTCAGTGCCGTCAATCAAAGGGTGAACCGTGAATCCGGCAGAGCTCGCCGCGGTCGCGCCAGCCGGGACAATGACCGTCAACTCGACCGTCTGGAAGCCGCCCTTGGCGATGTGGAAGCTGGTCATCGAGAAGCGCAGGTTGTCGTAGCCGGCGGTGACGACGATGGTGTAGTCGGTCGCGACGTTACCGGTATTGGTCACCGTAATCACCGTGGTCGCCGAAGTGCCGGGGTTGAGCAGGAAGCTGTTGTCGGCCGCGCCCACGCCCGCGCTGCGCGCGTCACTGGCGATACTGAGGGTCACGCTGGCGCTGCCTCCGCCCGAAGTTAGTACTGTGAGTGTGGAACTGCCGGTGGCGGGCTGGCTCTCCGGCACCGCCACAAACAAGTTGAAGTCGAAGTCGGCGCCTACGGCAAGGATGCCGGTCGAGGTAGTGCTAAGCGAGGTCCAGCCGTTGGCCTCGCTGCTGCCAGTAATGCCGAACGTATAGGACGCGACGCCGTTACCGGTATTGGTGATTGTGCCCACAACAGTGAACGAGTCGCCGGGATAGATAGTCGCCGGTGCGCTGCCCAAGCTTATGCTCGAGCCAGTTACCAACCCAGCACTGCTGTCTGCCGAGTCACTGCCGGAAGCGCCACCGGTTGCGGTGAGAGTGACAGTGTCGCTGTCTCCATGCGCAGCGCCTGCCGGCACGTCATGGGTAACGGTGACTAGCGCCACTTCACCCATACTCAGTATTAGTGAGGCGCTGGAGGCGGACGAGGACCAGCTACCACTGGTTGAAATTGCAAAGGTATCGCCACCGTTGCCGGTGTTCTGCACCTGGAAACTATGGCTCGTGGAACTGCCCGGTGCACCTTCCTGAGCGCCGGTTACCGCAGTGACCGCCACTCCGTACGCTTGTGCAACGGTGTAGGTCATGGTGTGCGCATCGGTTGCGGTGCCGTCATTCTGTGACACGATGTCGACATCGAACTCGTCCATAACGCCCATCGCAACAATCGGAACGGTGACTGTGAGGTCAAAGGTAGCGGAGGTCCCGTATGCCACGGAGACAGTAGCCGGGTAGCTCAGGGGCCAGCCCGCAAAGCTGCTGGCGCTGACATTATAGATGTCATTGGCGTTGCCGCTGTTGGTAATCGTGAAGGTAATCGTGCGGTCGCCCGGCACGCCTGAGGCGTCAACCGGCTCATCCATATCAGCACCACCCACATAGTCGACGAAGAATGTGTCAGTGCCGGCGTCACCGGTCGCGGCCACCCCGATGCTGTCCTCGGCGCCGAAAGTCGCCGTGCGGGTTCCACCACGGTCAATGAGGTCGGCCAGATCAAGCGAGGTCGAGTAGGTGCCATCGCCGTTACTGGCCAGCGCCAGGGTGCCGTAGTGCTGGAGGTCGGCCCAGACTGTCAGCGAGTCGCCGTCGTCCTCGTTGGCGTCGGTCACGCTGGCGGTGAAAGTGTAGGTGTCGTTATCGCGCATCGCGGTGCCATTAGCGGTGAAGGCCGGAGCGTCGTTGACCGCAATCGAACTGCCCGAGAGCTGCGCGGCGTCGTTGATGCCGTTGCTGGCGTCGAACGCTACGGAGTGGGAGCCCCACACCATGGTGCCTGTGTAGGCGTACTCGGCGCCAGCGGCGTCAGCCGGGCTCTCCAAGTCGTTTGTCCGCGAAAGCGAGAATGAATTGCTGCCGACTGTCACGGTAATGGTCGAGGCGTTGGTGCCGTTGTACTCGTGGTAGCGGACCGAGAAACTGAAGTTAGCGTCCTCGCCGCCGCTGGACGGGGAGACTGCCGTATCGGTCAGCCAGGGGATGTCGGTGCGGACCCTGACCGAGCCGGCAACCGCGTTGGAGTCGTCCATGCCGTCGCTGGCGTTGGCGGCAAAGACCGTCTTGCCACCCGGGAAGACCTGCGTGTACTCGTACTGCTCGCCGTTGGTGTAGTCACCGTCGCCACCCGCCGAGGCGCTCATCGCGACCTCGGTGCCGCCACAGCCATCGCTCAGGTTGTCGTCGCCGACGCAGAGCGTAATCGAGCCGGGCGCCTGGTCGTTGGCGTCGGTGTAGGTTACTGTTATCGTAGCTGGGTCAACCGGTAGCTGAACCGTCGAGGGTGTCGCCGCGATCGCGCTCAGGACCGGCTCGTCGTTGACCCGCGGGCCGTTGGAGGTATTGGTGGTTACGCCATCCTTCCCGTCAGAACTGGTGAAGTAGTAGGTATGCATCCCAACCCCTAGAGCACTTCCGGTGGTGGCATATTCGTAAATCTCTCCGTTGGTGTAGTCACCATCGTTGCTACTCGATGATGTCATCGCGTGGCCGGCGCCGTCAATAAAGACGTACGTCGCAGAGGGCGGGTCGTTATCGAGGTCTGTGTAGTTGACGCTGTAACTGACTGCCTCAGAGAACGAAATAGGCCAGCTTGACACCCCTGGAGATGTCTGGCCATCTGTCAGGGTCGGGGCGCGGTTGTGCTGTGTCAGTTCCCAAGTCTTAGTCCAGACATCAATGTAGCCGCCATCGGTGTTGCAACCGCCCGCCTCATCGTCACAGCTCATGCTGCTGATATAGAACGTTACGTCACCATGAAAACCAGTCGCGTTCCAGTCGAATGTCCAGGTCTGGCTTCCTTGGCTCTCGTGTGAATCGCTAGTTGAGAGCACGTAATCGTAGCCATAATCATTGGTGTCGTTTGCTATCACCCCGGTATTACCCAGAGCAATCTCAAAATTGCCAACTGAATCGTCTTCCTCGTCAACCACTACCATTGCGAAGCCGAAAAACTCGTGTCCGTCGCCGACTACCGTGACATTGACCTCCACCGCTTCACCGGGGATATATTCGGCCACATCAAATACTACTGACTGAGAGCCACCAGAATTAGACGTGTCATCAGTGTGGCAGGATGCACAATCACCATCGTCACCGCCAGCACCGGAATAACCGGGCTGAACATCACCGAGATTGTGGCCTTCAACATAACCTGCCATGATTACGGCCACCACTGTGACCATCAGTATTCCAGCCAGGAGCTTCTCGGGGCGACGCGTCAGCATGTTTACACCTTTTTTTGCGGGAGATGGAAAGCCCCCCCATAATGGGTGGACTGACCACTCTTGTAGACGGTTCACACCCAAGGACTTTATTTAAATTTACTTGTTCGCTAAAGCGCCTCTCCAAACGTGCGGAAAACAGGTTGCGGGGCAAGCGGATAAATAGCTCAGGGCCTGCGCCGCCGCCCATGTCCGAAGCGACCCGATTCCGGCTGGTCCTGCCCGGCCCGGCGCTCAGCCTGGCAGTCGCCGCCGATGGCTCGACCATCGTTGCAGGGGACCGCAACGGAAACCTCACCGTCTCCGACGGGGAGGGAGCGCTGCTGTGGCAGCGCAAGCTGGGCGAAGGTATCCACGGCGTTGCGGTCTCGCGCGACGGGCAGCAGATTGTCTGCGGCAGCAAGGATTGCCAGCTGCGGATGTTCAGCCGCGCGGGGGTGCTCGAGTGGGAGCAGACGCTCGGCAAGTCGGTCTGGTCACTGGCGATGGACCCCGGCAGCAGCTTCCTCGCCACCGGCACCGGCGACTCGGTCGCGTTCTACACTGATAGCGGCATCCTGGTCTGGGAGTACGAGACCGCGCGCGCGATAGTCGGCGTCAGCGTCTCGCGCGCCGGGTCGCGGATTATCGCCTGCGGGGACGAGCAGCTCTTCTGCCTCGATGGCGAGGGGGCGCTGTTGTGGCAGAAAAAGCGCGGCGACTCGCTCTGGGACGCTGCCATCAGCGAGGATGGCGGGCGCGTCTTCCTCGGCGGCTGGGACCGCAAGGTGCACTGCCTCGACGGCAGCGGCGAGGAGCGCTGGGAATACCTGACTGACGGCTACGTGCGCGCGGTCTGCCCGACCGCCGACGGCGGGGTGCTGGCCGCCTCGCACGACGGCTGCATCTACCGGCTCTCGCCGGCGGGCGACGCGCTGGCAGTCCGGCGGCCGGGCGGCGAGCTGACCTCGGTGGGCTGCAGCGCGAGCCTCGCACTGGCGGTTGCCGGCACCGGCACCGACGTGGTCGCCTACCAGATGGACGCGAGCGACTCGGTCGCGCCGCAGGCGCCAGCACCGACACCGGCTGCGGCGCCCGAGGTGGATAACCTGTTCGGCTTCGGTATGTTCGGCGACATCGAGCCCGACACCAGCGGGCTAGGCGACTACGAGCCCGGCACCGCCACGCCACCCGTAACCGGTACGGCGGGCGAAGGCGGCGAATTCCGCGAATTCGCCGCCGAGATGGTGAAGGAGGACGTGCGCAACTACCTGCGGCTCGGGAATGTCGCCTGGCGGGGGGGCCGCTTCGCGCGCGCAGCCGTGCATTACGAGCGGGCGACGCAGATTGCGCCGGACGAGCCGCGCGGCTGGCACAACCTGGCAGTCTGCCGCTACTACCTCGCGCGCAAGTCCAACCCGGACGATATTGAGGGGGCGGTGCGACAGGCGTACGAGCCGCTGCGCAGCGCCAACCGCAGCGACACGCAGTACGGGCCGGCGCTGGAGACACTCGAGTATTTTGCCGAGCTGCTGAAGCTGGAAGGGGATAGCGAGTAGTTTCAGTCCAGTTCAATGACGGTCGCGAAGTAGTAGCTGTACTGGAGCGTCAGCACCCAGTCGTTGCCTTCGTCGAGGTCGAACACCACACCAATCGAGGGGGCGTTGTGGCAGGTTACCGCCAGCGTCCAGTCACCGCGCCCCTTGGCGCTGAAATCGCTGCCCGCCAGCAGCTGCGCGTAGATGTCGGCGCCGGATTCGCCCTCCATCTCGCGCGCGGCCGGGATTGAGTCGAGGACCGTGAAGTTGACCGAGAGGTCGCCGCTGGTCGAGCGCGCCGTCTCGCGGGCGCCCCAGGCGCTGTTGCCCCGCAGCTCGAAATCATCGGGGAAGAGCCCCAGTGCATCCGCCGCTTCATCTTCGCTCCACTCGAGGCGGAGGGTGACGCTGGTGATGTTGTAGGGCAGCGTTTCGAGCCATTCGGTCATGTCCTCTTCCGCCGTGTAGCCCGGAACGGTCACTGTACGGGTGGTCTCGCTGAAGCCGACGCTGTAGTTGCGCAGCCGCACTTCGGCCCAGGTCGTCGCGGTCGCCGTGAGGTTCTCGGCGTCGGTGACGACCAGCGTGACCGAGTAATGACCGGGCGCAGAGTAATTGTGGAACGGCCGCGCGCCCGAGCCGAGCACACCATCGCCGAAATCCCACGCCCAGTCCAGCACGCCCTCGGAGTCGCTCGAGTTGGAGCCGTCGAACCGCAGCTGCTCGTTCACGTGCGCCGCCAGCCCGGGGCCGGCGTCGGCAGTCGGCGGCAGGTTGCGGTGCAGGATTACGACGCTGGCGCTCGCCGCGCCGGTCGCACCGTTGGGGCCGACGGCGGTCAGCCGCACCGCGTAGGTGCCTTCGCCGGCGTAAGTGTGGGCCGGCACCGCGCCGACAACGCCGTTGCCGTCGCCGAACTCCCAGTAGTATTTCGTGCCCGACGGCTGCGAGCCGAGCAGGCCGAATTGCGCCGGGTCGCCCTCGATGACGCCTTCCGGCACCGCAATCTCGACGTCTTCGAGCGTCCCCGGCCCGGCGTCGAGGCAGCCGGTCATGAGCAGGAGGGCGGCAAGCAGCAGGGCAGGGCGCACGTGGGCGCAGCCGCATGGCGTTAAAGGATTGTGCGCGACCATACCTATTTAGTACTCCAGCGGCGATGGCGCGCCGATTTCAATGCAGGCAGGCCACATGGCGTATGACCGCGCCATCACCGTATTCTCGCCCGACGGGCGACTCTTCCAGGTCGAGTACGCCCGTGAGGCGGTCAAGCGCGGCACCACGACCGTCGGAATCAAGTTCAAGGATGGCGTAGTTCTAATTGTCGACAAGCGGCTCAGTTCCAAGCTCATCGAACCCGACTCGATTGAGAAAATGTTCAAGATTGACGACCATGTCGGCTGCGCTACTTCGGGGCTGGTCGCCGACGCGCGGGCGCTGGTCGACCGCGCGCGGGTTGAGTGCCAGGTTAACGCCTTCAACTACGATGAGAAAATCCCGGTCGAAGCGCTGGTCAAGAAGCTCTGCGACTTCAAGCAGAGCTACACCCAGTACGGCGGTGTGCGGCCTTTCGGGACCGCGCTGCTGATGGCGGGCGTCGACGAGTCGGGGGCGCATCTCTACGAGACCGACCCCTCGGGCGCGATGATGGCGTACAAGGCGGGCGGCATCGGTGCCGGCCGCAACGAAGTCATGGAAGTCTTCGAGGATAATTACAAGGAAGGAATGACGCAGGCGCAGGCAATCGCCTTGGGCCTGAAGGCGCTGGCGGCAGCTAATGAGCACAAACTCAAGTCCGAAATCATAGAGATTGCCGTCGTTTCAGCCAAACAGGATTTCCACACCCTTGACCAGGCTGACGTGAAGAAGGCGGTCGCCAAGGCCAAGTAATGGTATCGCTGGACGAGGCGGTAATCGCGCGCCTCGAATCCGGCGGCCACAAATTCGAAATCCTGATTGACCCCGAGGCGGCACAGGCGTTCCGCGAAAGCGGTGAAATCGACTGGGGCGACGCGCTCGCGACCGAAGGCATCTGGAGCGACTCGGCCAAGGGCGAGCACGCTGGTGACGAAGCGGTGCAGGAAGTCTTCGGGACGCTCGAGCTGGAGGCGGTTTGCACCGCCATCCTCGAGCGGGGCGACATCCAGCTCACCGCCGCGCAGCGCAAGGAGCTGGTCGAGCGGCGACACAAGCAGCTGGTGGCGCACATCGCCTCCGGCGCGATGAACCCGCAGACCGGCGCGCCGCACCCGCCGCAGCGCATCGAAAATGCCTTGGCTGAGGCGAAGTTCATGGTCGACCCGCTCGAAGCGCTCGAGCGGCAGGTCGAGCGCGCGGTGAAGGCGCTGCGGGTGCTGCTGCCGATTTCGTTCGAGAAGATGCGCGTCGCCGTGAAAATCCCGGCGCAGCACGTCGGCCGCTGCTACGGTGAGATGAAGGCGCTCGCAACCATCACGCAGGAAGAATACCAGTCGGACGGCAGCTGGATTGCGGTTCTCGAACTGTCGGCTGGCGCGCACGCCGACCTGCTCGACCGGCTCGGCTCGCTGACGCACGGCATCGCCGAAGTCAAGCAGCTATAGCGCGAGGCGCTGGCGACGGGGACGGCGCAACAGGCCAAGCTTCAAATACCGCACGAGGTCCGCGCCGACACACGCAAGGCAAAGAAAGGAGTGATTTCTTATGACAAAATCTTCATCTAAACAAGCCAGCGGCAGGTCTGTCCTGCTGCCGGGCGACAAGCTAGCAGCGGACCAGAAAGCCGGCTCCGGCACGTTCCGCCGTGACGGGGAGGCGCACGCCGCCGTGCTCGGTTTTTCGAGCGAGAGTTCCGGTTACACCAACGTCCAGCCGATATCGGGGCGCTACAGCCCGCGCGTCGGCGACAAGGTCGTCGCGGTCTGCGTCGAAACCGGCCCTTCGCTCTGGCGCATGGACATCGGCGCGTTCCAGAACTCGATGCTGCACCACAGCGAGACTGACTGGAAAGTGGACTTCGGCGATACCGCCAGCTTCATCGGCATCGGTGACGCGGCGCTGGCCGAGGTATACATGGTCGACGGCAGCGGCAGCCACCAGGTCACCCTGAAGAAGGACGACTGCCGCAAGCTCTACGCCGGCACCATCGTCCATGTCGCGCCCACGCGCGTGAGCCGCGTGATTGGCAAGCAGGGGTCGATGATTACACTAATTCGCGAAAAAACGGGATGCCGCATTCAGGCCGGCCAGAACGGCTTAATCTGGATAGATGGCGAACCCGACCAGATTGCCCGCGCCCAGCAGGCAGTCGAGACTATTTCCCGCGAGGTAACTAGCAGCGGGCTGACGGAGAAAATCGAAAAACTACTGGAGTGAAAACATGGCAGGCGGAAACAGCGATATCGAATTTATCAAGAAGGGCAAGCGACTTGACGGTCGTAAGCCAGACGAGCTGCGCGAAGTGCGCATTGAAGCCGGCGTGCTGAACCGCGCCGACGGGTCATGCTACCTGGAGTGGGGCAACAACAAGGTGTACGCCGGGGTCTTCGGCCCCATAGAGTGCCACCCGCGCCACAAGCAGCAGCAGGACCGCGCCATCGTACAGGCGCGCTACACCATGGCGCCTTTCAGCGTCAACGACCGCAAGCGGCCCGGCTACGACCGCCGCTCGAGCGAAATTTCCTACATCCTCTCGCAGGCGCTGGAGCGCGTCGTGATGGTTGAGCAGTTCCCACGTGCCGCCATCCGGGTGGACATGCAGGTCATCGAGGCGCACGCCGGCACCCGCTGCGCGGCGCTGACGGCGGCATCAGTCGCGCTGGCTGACGCCGGCATCCCGATGACCGACATCATCCCGTCCTGCGCGGCGGGCAAGGTAAGTGACACCGTCGTGCTTGACCTGAACAAGGAAGAGGATAACTACGGGCAGGCGGACCTTCCGCTCGCCATCGTGCCTTCGACGGGTGAAGTGGTGCTGCTCCAGCTGGACGGCCACCTGACCCCCGAAGAGTTCGAGCAGGCGCTCGACATGGCCTACAAGGGCTGCATGGACCTTTACGAAATCCAGCGGGCGGCACTTGCCAACCGCTACGGAGGCGGCGCATGAGCTCCGCTACCGTCGCCAACCTGATGCGCGGGCACATCGAGAAGCTCGCCGCACAGGGGAAGCGCACCGACGGACGCAGCGCCAACGAGTTCCGCGGCGTCAGCATCGAGACCGGACTCATCGGCACCGCCGAGGGGTCAGCGCGCGTCAGCCTGGGCGATACCACGGTGATGTGCGGAGTCAAGTTGCTGGTCGGCACGCCCTACCCCGATTCCCCGGGGCGCGGCAGCATGACCACCACCGCCGAACTGGCGTGTCTCGCTTCTGAGCAGTTCGAGCCCGGGCCGCCGCGCGAGCCCGCTATCGAGCTGGCGCGCGTCGTCGACCGCGGCATCCGCGAGTCGCAGATGATTGACTTCGAGGGTCTCTGCATCGAACACGGCGAGAAGGTATGGATTGTCTTCATCGACATGCACATCCTGGACCACGGCGGCAACCTGTTCGACTGCTGCACGCTCGCCGCGGCATCCGCGCTCGGGAACGCGAAAATCCCGAATGTCCAGCACGGTATCGCCGACAAGGACGTCGACCTGTCCATCGGCTGCTGGCCCATCTCCTGCACCTTCGCCAAGCTCGGGGAAGCCATCGTGCTCGACCCGAACCACGACGAGGAGACGGTGATGAGCGCACGGCTGACCGTGGCGCACGACGAAAACGGCAACCTGCGGGCGATGCAGAAGGGCTACAGCGGCGCCTTCACCCCCGACGAAATCAAGGCTTCGGTCAAAACCGCGCGCACCGCCGACAAGGCGCTGCGCAAGGCGCTGAAAGAGGCCACGAAATGAGTCAGAGAACCCGCAAGGTTGGCAGCACCGGCCGCTTCGGCCCGCGCTACGGCGTATCCGTCAGGCGACGCATCGGTTCCGTTGAGACAAAGCAGCGCAAGTGGCATGACTGCCCCGAGTGCACCAAGCAGCGCGTGCGGCGCGTCTCGACCGGCATCTACCGCTGCCGCAGCTGCGGACTCGAGTTCGCCAGCGGCGCTTACTACCCAACCCCGGTGGAGAAGTAATGGTCAACTACAAGTGCTCGATCTGCGGTACCACGCTCGAGATGGACCTTGAGACGCTCGGGCTGACCTGTCGCAAGTGCGGCAACAAGATTTTCTACAAGAAGCGCCCTTCGACCAAGAAGACTGTCCTGTCGGACTGATGCGCGCTTCGCTCGACCTGCGCACCGGCCCCCGCACGGCGGCGGTCGCGGCTGCGCTCGCTCCCGAAGTCGAGGCGGGCGTCCCGAAAGTCACGCTGGAGATGAGCAGCGCCGGCGAACGGCTGCGGCTCGAGCTCGAGGCCGAAGACATGGTGAGCCTGCGCGCCGCACTCAATTCTTTTTTAGGCTGGGCCGCCTGCGCGCAGCAGGTGGCTGAAGATGGCGACTGACGCGATTCCCGACGACGTGCAGCAACAGCTGGAGCAGTTCGAGCAGCTGCGGCAGCAGGCGCAGGCGCTCGCGCAGCAACAGTCGCAGGTCGAGATGGCGGTGCGCGAGACCGAGCGCACACTGGAGGAACTGGACGAGGTCGCGGCCGATACGCCGCTCTACCGCGCCAGCGGCGCCATCATGGTGCGCGTCGACGACCTGAAGAAGCTGAAGAGCGACCTGAAGGAAGAACAGGAGAGGCTCGAGCTGCGCACGAAAACGCTCAAAACGCAGATTGACAAATTGAATACCCAGTTGCAGGAGATGCAGACCCGGCTGACGCCGGTGCTGCAGCGGCTGCAGGGGCCGGGTGGTCCCGGTGCCAGGTCCTGACCTTGGCGCGCTGGAGGCGGCGCTCGCGCGCGAGCTGCTGCTGCTGGTCCACCACCACGGTGACGCCGACTCGGTCGGCTGCGCCATCGCGCTCGCGGCGGCGTTCCCGGGCGCGCGTATCTCCGCCACCGACGGGCTGAGCGCCGCTGGCAAGGTGATGGCGGAGCGGCTCAAAGTCGAAATCGAGGCGCGGCCGCCCGCGAGCTGGGACGGCACGGTCGTTGTGGTAGACACGTCCAATCCGGAGCACTGCGCGCCTCTGCCGGAGTGCGACAGCGTCGTGGTAATCGACCATCACCAGACCGCGGGCGAATGGCCTGCGGGGACGTTGCTACTACACGAGCCGGAGGCGAAAAGCACCGCCGAAATCGTGACTCGCCTGATTCCGGAGCTGGGCATCGAGCTGACGCCGCAAATGGCGTTGCCGCTGCTCGCCGGCGTCTACGCCGATACCGGCCACTTCCGCCACGCGAGTTCCGATAGCTTCGCGGTGGCGCACACCCTCGCCGCTGCCGGCGGGGAACCCCGCCAGGCGATGGTCTTGCTCGACCGAGTGCGGCCACAGCAGCAGCGCACGATATTCCTGAAGGCGGCGCAACGGCTCAAGTTTTCGCAGGAGGGCAAGTGGCTGCTGGCGACGACCCGCACCGGCTCGTTCGAGTCGGGGGCGGCGCGGCTGATGGTCGCGCTCGGCGCCGACGTCGCGCTCGCCGCTTCGGGCAACAAGAAGGGGCAGGTGCGAATCTCGAGCCGCGCGTCGAGCGCCGCCATCGAGGCGGGGCTGAACCTGGCGCAGCTGCTCGAGGCGCTCGCTGACGAGCAGCCCGGCTCGGCAGGCGGCCATCCGGGGGCGGCCGGCTTCAAGGCGCAGGGCGACCCCGACGCGCTGCTGGCGATGGCGCGGCAGGGGTGCGTCGCGCAGCTGAAGTCGCTGGACGAAACCGCTTAACGGGGCAGCAGCTGGCGCAGGGTGTTACCGCGAGGGCTCTTCCGCATCTACGGCCTTGTGCTGGGCAACCTGCTGCTGCTGATGGGGGGGCAGCTGGCGTATCTCTACTTCGTCCCGCTCGAGCAGGACGGGACGCCGCTGTTGCTGCCTGCGGTGCCGCTGCTGCCCTACTTCATGCTCATCATGCTCTGCTCGGGCGCGCTCATCGTCGGGGCGCTGCTGCAGAAGATGCCGCGGCCGCTGCTCTTCATCCCGTCACGGAAGAGCGGCGGGCTGCCGCCCTTCCGCGGCTACTTCCTGCCGGGGCAGGGCGAACGCTACTATCACCGCGAACTGCCCGAGGACGACCTGCCGCTGCCCGAGCTGGGGCCGCCGGAGGAGCTGGCGGAGCCACCCTGGATTCAGCCGGTCCCGAGCCAGCCGCTCGAGCTGCCGGCGGCTAAGTGGCTGCTGCTCGGCTTCCTGATGGCGATTGCACTGGGGGTCGCGGTGCTCGCCGAAAAAGGCGAATTCCTGCTGCTTTTCCCGCTGGCGTTCGTCGCCGCCTTCTCGTTCCCGGCGTTGCTCTGGGTGAGCTATATCTACCGTCGCACGCACAGCGAGCCCGAGCCGCAGCGGATGGTGCTGATTGCGCTCTCGTGGGGCATGTTCGCGACGCTGCCGGCGAGCCTGCTGAACGACGCCGGCGGGCGGCTGCTGGGCGCCGACCCGATGCTGATGCTCGAGGGCGGCGCGGTCGGCTCCCCCGAAATCCTGCTGGTGGCGGTGGTTGCGCCGCTGGTCGAGGAGGCGCTCAAGCCACTCGGCCTGCTGTTCGTGATGAGCCGGCTGCGGACGCCGTACGAGGGGGTGCTCTACGGCGCCGCGTGCGGGATGGGGTTCGCGATGATGGAGAACATGCTGTACGACCTGCTGGTGCTGATATGGTATGGCGCCGACGCCTGGACCATCAACGCCTTCGCACGCGGCGTCGGCTCGACCGTGCTGCACGCGGTCGGCCCGGCGCTGGTCGGCTTCGCGCTGGCGCTGTCGCGGCGCGGCGACTGGCCGGCGAACCGGGTCGTCCCGGCCGCCTATCTCGGCGGCGTCATCGTCCACGGCGCCTGGAACGCTGCCGCGACGCTGCCGTTCATCTTCCCTGACGACCCGCAAATGGCGACCTACTCGTGGGTCGCGCTGGGGCTGGTGCTGGTCGCTTGCCTGCTGCTGGTGCGCGAGCTGCTGCGCCGCGGGCTGGCGTACGACGAGCCGCAGCCTGAACCCTGATATAGTGCCGGCAAATGCAGCCGCACCCGCCTTAGCTCAGACTGGCTAGAGCGGCCGGCTGTAGGGGTTAAACCTGAAGTCCCGTGAGAACGGGAGGCCGCAGATACCGGCAGGTCCCCGGTTCAAATCCGGGAGGCGGGACCAGTTCTACTTTTATAGGGGTCGTTGAGAATTATTCGGCCGTCACGCCGCCATCGACCGCAATAATCGACCCGGTGGTCCAGCCCGCTTCCGGGCCGCAGAGGTGCAGCGCCATCGCGGCGATTTCTGCCGGCTGGCCCATGCGCCCCATCGGCTGCACGCTTTCCATCTCATCCCGGTCTTCGGTCCCGGCGTCAATGCGGTCGGTCGCCATCGGCGTCTCGACCACTGCGGGGCAGAGGCAGTTGACCCGTACGCGCGGCGCCAGCTCGAGCGCCATCGCGCGCGTCAAGTTCACGAGCCCGCCCTTGGCGGCGCAGTAGGCGGCCGCATCGGGGATGCCGCGCAGGCCGAGCGTCGAGCCAATGTTCAGAATGTTGCTGCCGTCCGGCATCAGCGGTAGCAGCGCGCGCGAGACGAGCCACGGCCCTTTCAGGTTGGTATTGACGACCGTGTCCCAGTCCGCTTCGCTGGTCGTCGCGGCCGAGCCCGGCAGGAACAGCCCGGCGTTGTTGACGACTATATCGACCCGCTCGAACTCCGCTTCGAGCCATTCCGCCAGCGCCGCGACGCTGTCGCTGTCGGAGACGTTGGCGACCATCCACTGCGCCCCGCAGGCGGCCACGGTTTCGCGCAGTGGCGCGTCGCGCCGGCCGCAGATGGCGACGCGCGCGCCTTCCGCGGCGAACCGCTCGGCGATGGCGCGGCCGATGCCGGTGCCGCCGCCGGTCACGAGCGCGACCTTGCCGTCGAGCGTTCCGCCCATGCTGCGCCAGCGCGCCCTGCCATAAAGGCGGCGCGGCGAATTCACCGCGCCGCCACGGGACAAGGTTAATCTCCGGCGGAGGCTGGCACCGCGTGCGATTCCTGCTGTTGGCGACGCTGCTGGGGCTGGCGCTGCTGGCGCTCACGCCGCAGGCCGAGGCGCTCGAGCGGCTCCACAGCTACTACGAGCTGCGCGATGACACCGAAGCGCTGGCTGCGCAGTACCCCGATATCGCGATCTACAGCGAGCATGGCAGCAGCACCGGACCGCTCGGGCTCGCCATCTTTTCGGTCGACGTCGCGCTGAATATTACCGCGCTGTCCGAGGCAGAGCTGGCGGCGCTACCGACCATGTACGTCGACGGCGCGCACCACGGCAACGAGGGGATGGCGTCCGAAGCGGCGTTCCTGTTCCTGCAGGACGTGCTGGAGCGGTCGACGGCTGACCCCGCCTACCTGGCGGACAAACGGCTGGTGGTGACACCCATCATGAACACCGACGGCCACCTGCAGGACTGCCGTAACAACTGGAACGGCGTCGACCTGAACCGCAACTACCCCTGGATGTGGGGGCTCTACGGCACCAGCGATACTCGTGGCAGCTGTCCCGCATCGGGCACCTACCGTGGTCCTAGCGCCGGGAGCGAGGGCGAGACGCAGGATAACATGGCGCTGATGCGCAGCCTGAACCTCTACGCCTACCTCTCGGGGCACACCGGTTCGAACGACATAGTGCTGCCATGGAAGACACCATACGAGAGCCCTGACCACGAGTACGCCCAGGCGATTGCCGACTGGTCACTCTACCAGCGCTTCCTGAACGAGTCGACCAACGTCTCCGGGCTCTCATATCGGGACCCGTCGGGCGCCGGTGAGTCCATTGCCTGGGGCTATGGCGCGCGCGGCGCCGTCAGCGTGATTGTCGAAGTTACCACCCAGCAGTGGTCCCCCGTCGAGGATTCCACGCTGCGGCAGGAGCTGGCGAACGAGTTGCTGATGTATGATATGGTGTGGGAAAACCTGCTGAAGCTGGGCGGCCGCCCGGTGGTCATCGGCACCGGCCCCGGCGAACTCACGGTGCGCAACGACGGCTGGGGCGCCGCCTACAATCTCTCAGCCGGCGGCATAATCCTGCCGCGGCTCGAGCCGGGCGAGATCGCCACGGTGGATTGGCATGACTCGCAGCTGCGCTACGAGCGCATCCTGCGCAACCCCGAGCGCGATGTGGACGCCGATGGGGTGGTGACGCTCGAAGTCGGCACACCGCTTCCAGATATCCCGAACCAGCCGGTGCCGGCGGTCTCGCCGTTAGCGGTGTTCATGGTGCTGGGGCTGGCGGCGCGGAACCGGATTATCCGGGCTTGACAAGCAAGTATCTGTGATAATGCAAACTGCCTGAATGGAATCCTTCATACACTGGAGTTCCCCGGACACCTGCGAACGTCTCAAAACTTTTTCTGATTGATTTCGGGACGTTCTCCCTGATTTGCTCGATTTTCGCTTCATTTATCTCATCCAGTGCAGCTAGAACCTCTCTGGTAATTTCCGTTTTTGAAATCAGCTTAAAACCAGAATCAACGAATATGGATTGAACTTTTTGCATGGTTTCTTCATCTCTGAAATCGGTCCAGCAGAAATGCCCGCCCGCCCGGAGGACACGATTGACCTCCCCTGCAAAGGCACTCATGTTTCCATAACAATGAGATGATTCGACATTGTAAACCACGTCAAAGGCCGAATCATTTATCGGTAAGGATTCCGCATTTCCCTCTATGAAGGAAAGATTTTCCTGTTCGGAATACCATTTCCGGGATAGTCTGACAGCTTCTTTGGAAAAATCAACTCCAACTAATGATTCGGGTTCACAATACTTCGCTATCCAGGAAGCACCCCCTCCTCTCCCGGAACCCACCTCAAGGACTTCTCTCCCCTGCAAATCAATGTCTCTGATATTCATGTGATATAGCTGGATGAACAGTCTATTTGGTTCGTCTTCCCTGGACAGTTTTGGACCCTTGTCATCCTTGTACCCATAGTTCATAAAACGAAAATCAGACCTGCGATGTGCTTTAGCCAGCCTCTGATACCACCATTTCCACATCCAATTGCGAATACGGCCTGGTGAAACTCTAAGAATTACCAAGAATAGCCGAGCCGGGAACCCCATTACCATTTCTGGGCCTGACTAGTGGGTTGGGATTTATCTCTTTGGGAAACCGGCACCCTTTTTGACCCCCCACACTGGCGCCGGCGCATGCCTGTCGACATCAGCGATGAGGGCGCGGTGCGGATTATCACTCTCAACCGGCCCGCGAAGCTGAACGCGCTTACTCTCGCAATGGCAACCGACATCTGCAACGCCGTGGAATCAGCGGCGGCCGACCCGTCGGTGCACTGCCTGCTGCTGACCGGCGGCGGCCGCGCCTTCTCGAGCGGCGGCGACGTCAACGAGATGGGCGAGCACCTGCCACGCGCGGGCGACCTGTTCTACCAGCTGACCGACCAGCTGCACGACACGGTCAGCGCGATGCTGACGATGCGTAAGCCGGTCGTCACCGCCATTAACGGCATCGTCGCCGGCGGTGCTATCGGCATGGCGCTGGCGGGTGACGTGCGCATCGCGGCCGAGTCGGCGCAGCTGCTCTCGGCGCACTTCAAACGAGGCTTCGTCCCGGCCGGGGGCGCGACCTACCTGCTGCCGCGGCTCATCGGCCTCAGCCGCACGCAGGCGCTCTTCTTCGGCGAGCGGACCCTCACCGGCGCCGAGATGCGCGAGTGGGGGCTAGTGCACCACCTAGTCCCCGACGGGGAGCTGGCGGAATTCGCGATGACTGAGGCGCAGCGGCTCGCAGCCGGGCCGACGCAGGTGATGGGCGAAACAAAACGGCTGCTGGCGGCGGCCGACAACCTCACAGCCGAAGAGCAGCTCGAGCTGGAGAGCGAGCGCAACCGCGATTCCGGCAACGCCGGCGACGCGGTCGAGGGCATCACCGCCTTCCTCGAGAAACGCGAGCCGGAGTTCGGCCGCGCAGAAAATTAAACTTCTATAGTCGCTGGCGGGCCCGGGGGGATTTGAACCCCCGTATCTGGGTCCGAAGCCCAGTAGGATTCCGGACTACCTCACGAGCCCGGGCGCGGATTATGGGGGGTGCTTTAGGCTTGGGGGAGGCGCGCCACGACCCCCGCGACGCGCGGCAGCTCGATGACCGCCAGCACGCGCTGTCGCTCCGCGCACGCCTCGCGCAGCCGTCGCGTCATCTCCGCCTCGCGACCGTGCTCGACGGCGGCGTAGCCGCTCAACGTACACAGGTGGCGGTCCATTTCGAGCGCGAGTTCCTGCGGCGTCCCGGCTTCGAGACCGCGCTTGCGGAGCCGTTTCTCGAGCCGGTCGCAGCGGAACCACTGCCAGGTCGAGACCGATTCCGTGAACAGCGTGGTGAACTCCTCCTCGGGCAGGTCGAGCGCTTCGACCGGGACGTTGTTGGCATCGGCCAGTGCGAGCGCGCGACGGAAGGCGGGCGGCGGGAGGCGCACGCCGTCGTCGCCCGCCACTTGACACAGCGCCAAGCCATATAATTCATCCCAGCCCGAGATGTCGAACGGCTCGCCGTCCCACTCGCGCAGCCCCGCGACCTCGCCGGGGCTGACGCCTAGCGCCAGCGCCTGCGGGCGCGCCGCGGCCCACGCCGCCTCCAGCTCCGGCAGCTCGCTCGCGAGCCCCTTGACGGTCGGGAAGATGGTGAGCGCGCAGTCACCCAGCTTCAGCTCCATGGCCCGCGCAAGCGCACCGTGTAATAAATTCAGCCCAGCTTTGCGCTGCAACTATGGGCGCTGCGGCAATCGCCGCAAAGCATCGCTGAACAGCCGCGGCAAGCGGTGAGGGCGGGTGCGCCGCACTCGGCGCAGAGGCCGGCTCGCATGGGGAGCGAGGCGCAAACCCTAATTTAGGATGGAGGTTGCCGCGCTCCGTGTTCAGGGCCAAGAAGATTACCGTGTTCCTGCCGGACGATGGCGAGACGCAGGTTTTCGAGAAAGTCAAGTTTCAGTCGAACCCCGAGGTGGGGGTGCTAGCGGTTTTCCCCGGCGAAGGCAAGGAGGCGCTGGTCTTCTCCGGCCTGAGCTTCCGCATCGAGATGGATGAGAAAGGCGCGAAGGAATCGTTCGAGATGGCCGAGAAGGCGCACAAGGTCTCGCGTGAGCAGATGAAACAGATGTTCAAACGCGAGTCGGGGAAGGGCGACCGCTCCAGCTTCGGGTAGCCATGCCGCTGAAACTCGTCGTCTTCGACATGGACGGGACGCTACTGCGCCCCAAGTCGTCGTGGGGGCTGCTGCACGACCATTTCGGCACCGACAATTCCGAGATGCTCGCGCGCTACCTGCGGCACGAGGTGAGCGACGCCGAGTTCGTCGCCACCGACCTTGCGCTCTGGGCCGCCGCCTACGGCGGCCCGGTCGATGCGGCGACGGTCAACGCCGCGCTCGATGGAGCCGAACTGCTGCCGGGCGCTGCCGAGGCGGTCGCCGGGCTGCACTCGGCGGGAATCATGACCGCAATTATCTCGGGCGGCATCGACTACCTCGCACAGAAACTGGCGGCAGAGTGGGGCATGGCGGAAGCGCACGCCAATCTGCTCGTCGATTCGCCGGCGGGATTGCAGGGCGATATTCGCGTCAGCGGCCACGCCAAGGCACCGGTGATGCGCGGCGTAATGGCACGCCATCACGCCGCGCGCGACGAGGTTGCGGCAGTAGGCGACACGGTGGTCGACCTGGACCTGTTCGCGCTCGCGGGGACCAGCGTCGCGGTCAACACCGACGACGAGCGCGTCATCGCGGCGGCGACGCACCACCTGCCCAACGAGTCGCTCGACGGGCTGCTACAGTTATTGCTTCCGCGTTAGCAACGCCCCAATCAACGCCACCGCGGCCGCGACCATCGCCAGCCGGTCCAGTCCCGGCGAGGGCGAGATGGCCCAGAGCGCAAGGCTGAAACCGGCGAAGAGCAGCGCGCTCTGCTGCACCACGGCGCGGCGCGACTGCCCCACCTGCAGCATCAGCACCAGCACCAGCGCGAAGGTGAGCGACGCGAGGCGGAACGGTGCCGCGTAGCCGAGCAGCGTCCAGAGGCTGGTGCCGAGCAGCGGCCCAATGGCACGCGACAGCGCGCCCAGCGACTGGCTCAGCCCCAGCACAGTCCCCTGCTCCTGCGGCCCCACCGCGCGCGAAATCAGCGCGTTGAGCGTCGGCTGGATGAAGCCACTGCCGAGCGAGAAAATCGTCGTTGCCAGCGCAACGCCTTCGAGCGTCGTGGTGTAGGGAATATAGCCCATACCTAGTAGCATCAGCAGCGCGCCCGCGCGCGAAGTCCACGCTTCGCCGCAGCGGCGCACCGCCGGGCCGACGAGGCCGCCCTGCGTCACGATGCTGACACCGCCCATGTAGGCGAACAGCACCCCCGAGAGCCGCAGCGGCAGGCCGATGCGCTCCTTCGAGAACTCGACGAAGGTGCCGAAGATGATTGAGAACGCCAGCAGGTAGAGCGTGAAGATTACCAGTAGCAACCCCAGCCGCGGCTGCCGCAGGTAGGCGAGCGTCTCGCGCAGCGCTTCCCCTGGCGAGACGCGCGGCCGCACCACGTGGCCTGGCGGGAGCGACTCGGGCAGCCAGCGCCAGGCGCAGAAGAGGTTCAACAGCGCCAGCCCCGACCCGAAGAACGCCGGCAGCCAGAAGCCCCACTGCCCCAGCAGCCCGCCCAGCGCCGGTCCGCAGACAAAGCCCAGCCCGAAGGCGACGCCGAGCATCCCCATCCCCTGCGCGCGCTCCTCGGGCGGCGTCACGTCCGCCACGTAGGCGTACGCAGCAGCGTAGTTGGCGCTCATCACCCCCAACATGATGCGCGACAGGAACAGCACTCCCAGCAGCAACCGCCGGTCGTCGCTCAACCCCAGCGCCGGGTCGGCCAGCCCGAACACTGCGTAGGCGACCGCCGCGCCGCCGAGGCCGAGCATGATGACCGGCCGGCGGCCGATACGGTCGCTCAGCCGGCCCCACGCCGGTAGGCAGGCGAACTGCGCCAGCGAGAAGGCGGTAATCAGCAAGCCGACGGTGAGGATGCTGCCGCCCAGCTCGGCGACGATGTAGTTCAGTAGCGGGATGAACATCGCGAACCCCGCAAGGTCGATGAACATTGTCAGCATCAGGATGTGGAGCGGCTTCACCGGCCCGGATGCGAAGGGTACTTCTAAACCCCCCATATCCAAATTAACCCCCAACAACCTGTTCGGCTTCCTAGGACTAATATATTTCATGCACCGAACTCTCAAAAATTTGCTAGCTGTGCTGGCGTTTGCATTCCTGTTTTCTCTGGCGGCCTCTGAAGTTCAGGGTCAGGAAGACCTGACTATTACCTCCTTGGACTACACCAACGACTTTGAGACGGGAGATCCTGTTACCATCGTCCAGAGCGGGCGGGATGCTGGTACTGTATACAAATATAATTTTTACGATGATGATGATGACGACTGCGACCAGCAATCGTGTATCCCCGAGAATTGGTATGCGAAGAATTTTGACGCCGCGAACTGGGATTCAGGGGCAGCACCCTTCGGCAACGGGGACCAGGCCGGCGCCAGTCCGGGCACGATGTGGCAAACCGAGGAGGGGCTGAATGACCACGTCATAATCCGCCATCACTTTACTTATGATGATGAGCACGAAGCAATCAGTGCTACCTTGAACTTGGCCCACAACAACTACTATATCGCCTACCTGAACGGGAACCTGATTCGAAACTGCTATTCTTACCAATACCACAGTGGCTGTTACGAAGGTGATACTGCATACTGGGACAATATACTGACCTATGACGGAAGCGATGAGTCAGGGCCCAACCCGGACTGGCTGGTAGAGGGTGATAACGTACTTGCCATACTTGGGTATGACATTGCATACGGTGGTGACAGTGAACAGTGGCTTGATATCGAACTCGTGGTCAACGTCCAGTCGTGGAGAGAAAAACCCATTATTCTGGGGGACGATCTGTGGTTGAGAGTGGTTACGTCAAACGTAGGAAACGAAACCGCTGAGAATTTCAGAGTAATGCTGGAGATCGAGGGGGAGGAACTGGGGAATGTTACCATAACGGAACTGGCGCCCAATGCTACGGCTGAAAGTGTGTTCTACTGGACTCCGGAAGCACTTGGGGACTTTAATCTCAGAGCTACTGCCGACGCGGATGCTGTGGTTGGGGAAAACAACGAGGACAACAATACCCTGAATCGCACACTACATATTGGGTTCTATGCATACAATCTTACTGTCGAATCAAACCATGTTGTAGGAAATATTACTGAAATTTTCAGGTACAATCTAACTATCACTAACGAAGG
>Ga0310125_10000138_pt1 | contig 30548 bp, 33 predicted proteins | sample CB11b_Tmax_Bot8__FD_203508 | JGI IMG/M metagenome (GOLD analysis project Ga0310125, IMG submission 203508) | Marine microbial communities from Western Arctic Ocean, Canada - CB11b_Tmax_Bot8 | ecosystem: Environmental > Aquatic > Marine > Oceanic | place: Canada: Western Arctic Ocean | collected... | reverse complement strand
CAGCTTCGGTTTCAGCCTCAGGCTCCTCAGCAGGAGTTTCTTCTTCGACTGCTTCAGGTTCAGCTTCGGTTTCAGCCTCAGGCTCCTCAGCAGGAGTTTCTTCTTCGACTGCTTCAGGTTCAGCTTCTTTTGCCTGCGCAGCTTTTAATTCTTGTCTTTTAAGTTGCTTTTTATTTAGTTTATTTTTTCTTTGAGCATCTCTCTCTTCTCTAGACAAACCTAAAAGTTTGACTAATTTCTTTACACGATCACTAAGTTGAGCACCAACAGATTCCCAGTAGGTTAGTCTTTCTTGATTAATATTAATATCTTCTTCTTTATCTGAAGCTCCAGGATTGTAATAGCCTAATCTCTCGATATACTTCCCGTCTCTTGCACTTTTACTATTTGTAGCAACTACGTGATAAAAAGGTCGCTTTTTTGAACCACCTCTAGACAATCTTATTTTGACCATTTTGTTGTTCTCACAATAAATTATTAGTTAATCGTATCTATGGCGCGGAATTGTACGGTAATTTTAGTTATTGTTCCACAATGTTTTCTTGACAGCAGGGAAATGAGAAATCAAAATAGAATTAATTAAATAATAAAGGAGTCGCTGTAATTGAGCGATGACATTCCGCTAGAGACATTATTTGTTCTACTAGCAATACTTTTAGTCCTATCGGCATTCTTCTCTGGAACTGAGACAGCTCTTATGCGTGTTAATAAATATCGCATTAGACATCTATCAAGACAAGGGAATAAGAATGCTAAATTAGCAGAAAAACTACTTAAAGAACCAGAAAAATTAATCGCATTTATTCTGTTTGGGAATAATTTAGTTAATTTTGTTGCTGCGTCTATCGTGGGTGTCATATCAATGGAAATTGGTGGCCCTACAGGAGTTGTAATTGGAACTATTCTTTTAACTATTGTTGTTTTATTAATTGCAGAATCTCCTCCTAAAACACTAGCTGCTTTGTTTCCTGAAAAAATAGCGCTTCCCGCTAGTAGATTTTATTACCCTATGGTAAAGCTATTTAAACCACTATTTTATTTCATTAATTTCTTTACGAATATCATACTTAAATTGATTGGATCTCAAGGAGAGAAAAATGATGAAAAATTGTCAATTGACCAATTAAAAACGCTAATCACTGATGGAATGACAAAAACTTCAATTGATAGACAAAAAATTATGATGGGGGTGCTTGATCTTGGAAATATTACAATTGAAGACATTATGCTTCCACATAATGAGATCATTGGTATAGATATTAATAATTCAAATAAAAATAATAGAAAAATTATTGAGGGTAATTTTCACTCCTCTTTACCGGTTTATGAAGATGTTTTAGACAATATAAAAGGCGTTTTAAACCTAAATACCTTCTTAAAAGAAATTGACTTAAGTTCTTACGATAATCAATTAATAAAAAAATATATGAATAAACCCTATTTTATTCCTGAAAAAACAACACTAAGCCAACAATTAGTTGAGTTTAAGAGTAACAATCAGAAATTAGGGTTTGCGGTAGATGAATACGGAAATATTCAAGGTTTGATTTCTATAGATGATATTTTTGAAGAAATTGTTGGCGATTATCTTGAAGAAACAAAAAAACTGAATAAAGAAATAATGCCTAAAAAGGTTGATGATTATTTTATTGTAAATGCGTCTTCAAATATTCGTGTCCTTAATAAAATAATGAATTGGAAAATACCTATAGATGAAGCTAAGACAATAAATGGAGCAATTCTAGAAAACCTTGGATACATTCCAGAAGTTGATGCTGAATTTACTTTAGGTAATTATTTAATCAGCATTATCAGCACGAAGGAAAATGCTGTTGAGACTATCAAGATTAAAGATATAGAAGGTGATTATCAGCTCAAAGTTGTTTCTTAGAGTTGCTCGTATTCAGGAACCCAATTTTCAAATTTAGTATACCTGCCTAAGAAGGTAAGATTAAACTCACCAATATCCCCATTCCTTTGTTTCGCTATATCAATTAAAGCGACACCCTTTTTATCAGTGTCTTTATCGTATACTTCTTCTCTGTATATAAATGCTATTAAATCTGCATCCTGCTCAATGGCTCCAGAGTCTCTTAAATCCGACATTTGAGGTCGTTTATCTGGTCTTTGTTCTACACTCCTATTAAGTTGTGAAAGCGCGATAACTGGAATATTAAGCTCTCGTGCCAAAGCTTTAAGATTTCTAGATATTTCTGCGATCTCAACCGCCCTATTCTCTTTATTACCTGGAACTCGCATAAGTTGGAGATAGTCAACAACGACTAATGACAGTCCTTTTTCTCTTTGAATTCTTCTCGCTCTTGAACGCAACTCTATTGGTGTTATAGAAGGAGTGTCATCAATGTAAATAGGTGCATTCTTCATTTGCTGAATAGCACCGTCAATTCTGTTCCAGTCTTTTTCTTCTAATTTTCCAGTTTTTATGGAATGAGCATTAACTCTTCCAAGAGAAGAAATCATTCTTTGAGACAACGCGCTAGCAGACATCTCCATACTAAATATAGCCACTGGATTTTCATCTGCGAGCGCAGTGTGTTCTGCAATATTCAGTGCAAAAGCTGTTTTACCCATAGAGGGTCGACCTGCAATAATAATTAATTCACCCTTCTGGAGACCAGCAGTTATATTATCTAGTTCTCTGAATCCAGATGAAACACCTGTGATTCCGCCTCCACCCTGAGATCTTTTATCTAATTCATCATAGGTTTGTTTGACTAAGTCACTCATCTCAGAATAAGTAGCATTTCTGTTACCTCTTTCAGCAATTTCAAAAATACGTGACTCAGCTAGATCAACTAATTCTGAGGGTGAACGACCTTCTGGTTTAAAAGCACTCTGAGCAATGTCGGTACTAATTTGAATTAATTCTCTGAGTAAAGCTTTTTCTCTTATGATTTTTGCATATTCAATGATATTTGAACTGCCTGCTGTGTTTTCAACAATATCGCTGAGGTAATTGATGGAAGGCTTTTCTTTGAAGTCACTGGCTGAATCTAAGTAATCTGATACGGTCAATAAATCAGTGACCTTTGATTCTTCTTTTAGTAATTGTATTGTTGTAAAAACTTGTTTATTTTGTGGATGGTAGAAATCTCTATCTGAGAGAATGTTAGCAATTTTATCGTAGGCTTGATTATCTATATCCAGTAACAAACCACCAATTAATGCTGCTTCTGCATCAGAGGAATAAGGTAATGATAATTGACCTAGGGACTCTATTTTTTGTTTTGATTCAGCTGCCTTAGCCATTTATTCAGATTCTTCGATGATTTCATTTTCTTTAATAGGATCATCGATATTATCGTCTTCTTCTTCAGAATCCAAAGTATTTTTTATAGCAACTTCACCGCCGACAACTTGGACCTTAATTTTAACCTGTATTTCGCCATGGAAGATTAAATTTACCTCGTGATCACCAATGGTTTTTATTGGTCCATCAGGTAAATCAATTAGACTTCTCTCTAGCTCTAAACCCTTTTCTTTAGCGGCATTTGCTATATCTATGGTGCCTATTGAACCATACAAATTTCCTTCCTCAGTAACGTTTGCCTCAATAACCAACGACAAATTTTCATAATTAGAAGCTTGTTCTTTGATGACTATTAATTCTTCTGTCTGTTTGCGCTTCAGTTCTTCTTTTTGTTGTTCTAGTAATTTAAGGTTTTCTTTTGTTGCAAATGCAGCTTTACCTTTTGGCACCAAATAGTTTCTCGCATAACCAGGTTTAACTGATACAACTTCTCCAAGATTACCAAGGTTGTTTATATCTTCTTTTAATATAACTTCCATTATTTACCTTTTAAGAGTGTTGATCTGTGTAGGGTAGTAAGGCTAAGTGTCTTGCTCTTTTTATAGCTATAGCCAGTTGTTTTTGATAATGATTCTTTGTTCCTGTAATTCTACTTGGAATAATTTTTCCAGTTTCAGTTATGTATTTCTTTAGAATATCTATATCTTTATAATCTATTTGTTCGACACCCTCAGCAGTAAATTTACAATACTTATTCTTATTGCGATTTAAATTCTTCTTACGTTTAAAACCTTTTTTATTCTTAGTCTTTATTCTTTTCATTTTCTTCTTCCACTTTTTCTTCTTTTATATTTTCATCTGCATCATGTTCAGAAGATTCTTTTTCATTTTGTTCTTCTTCATTGGGTGCCTTCGTATCTATTGATGGATTAGCAACAGTCTTATCTTTTTTTTCATCTGGCTCTTTATTTTTTAAATTAACAGTTTCTTTTTTTCCATACTTATTGTCTTTGTTATGTATGAGAAATAACTTTGATGGTTCCGTCTCAGCTTTTTTAGTTTTAACTAAAAGATGCCTTATGATCGAGTCATTAAATTTAAATGATGATTCCAGCTCATGAACAACTTTATCGTCACATTCAATGTTCATAATAACATAGTGTGCTTTATGCATATTTTCGATTGTATAGGCTAATTGAAGTCGTCCAATGTTTTCTGAACGATGTATCATCCCATTATTTTTCTTCACGATGTCCTGATAACGATTGATCATTTCAGGTACTTGGTCACTCTGATCTGGATGTACCAGTAGAACTAATTCATAATGTCTCATCTCTTCCCTTTTGGTTTAAGCTACCTTGTATAAAAATAAGTGCAGCAAGGTTATTAATTTAGTTTGGCGATCCTACTAGAATTAAGATAAATATTCAAACTAAAAAGAATCTCTTTGTCTAAGCACTTCATAGAGTACAACACCACATGCAACTGAAACATTTAGACTCTCTACTTTACCATTCATTGGTATTGTAATCACATGATCACATTTTTTTGCTGTTAGTTTTCTCATCCCTTTGCCCTCAGAACCGATAACAATGGCTGTACTTTCTTGATAATCAACCTCTCTGTAGTCTTTTTTTGCTGTATCTGATGAGCCATAAATCCAGAATCCATTTTGTTTAAGTTTATCTATAAATTGAGAGATATTAGAGACAATAGCAGTATTAGTTAACTCAGAGGCTCCTGATGAAACTTTACTAATAACTGGGCTATTTAGTGAAATTCTATTTTTAGAAATAACTACCATATCAACACCTACCGCATTAGCAGTTCTATAACATGCTCCTATATTTCTCGGATCATCTAGATCATCCAGAATAAGAACTAATGGTGATTCAACATTCTCCAAATAATGGAGAGCAGTTTTTGAATCAAAATGATTTTTCTCTTTTAGAGTTGCAACTATTCCTTGATTCTTTGATGTTGACACTAGATTTTGAAGAAACTCTTTTGTAACTTCTTCTGATAGAATATTTTTCTTATTTGATTGTCTTATAATTGATCTGACTCTATTGTTTTTGTAATTTTCTAAGAAGAATATTTTTACTATCCTTTCTGATTGATGCTCAAGAGCTTCAGTAACCGCATTAATCCCGTAAATAAAAGATTCTTTACTCATTAATTAAAAAACTTTTCTAGAACAATGATATCTTTTCTATCTGGCCCAGTAGAAACTAAAGCCACTTTAGTTGAAAGAAGTGATTCTATTGAAGAAATAAATTGCTTAGCTTGCTCAGGAAGTTGATCAATACTTGTCGCTCCAGATGTTGTTTCTTTCCATCCTTCAAATTTTTTATAAATTGGTTTGCAGTGACTTAAATGATCTTTGTTAATGTTTGGCATTGTTGAATATCTTTCTCCCGATATTTCATATTCAACAGCAACATTTATTTTATCTAATCCATCTAGAACATCTAACTTCGTCAAACATAAGTGTGATATAGAGTTATTAATTATGGCCTTTCTTAAAGCGACTATATCTAACCATCCACATCTTCTAGGGCGTCCTGTGGTTGCACCAAACTCAACTCCTACATCAGCAAGATGTTTCCCATTATCGTCATTCAACTCAGTTGGAAACGGCCCTGAACCAACTCTTGTTGTGTAAGCCTTAGTTATGCCTAATATCTTATTAAATACTCCTGGACCAATACCTGTGCCTGTTGAAGCAGCACCTGCTACTGTATTAGATGAAGTCACATAAGGATATGTTCCGTGATCAATATCAAGCATGCTGCCTTGTGCTCCTTCAAATAAAACATTAGATTTATTTTCAAGCATTGTGTTGATCACATTGGTAGTATCAGCAATAAATGGCTTAATAGTATCGGCAAATGATAGCCATAAATCTTCAACTTTTTCAGGGTCTTCTGATGGTCTTTGATATAAGTTTTCCAGAATAAAGTTATGGTAAGACATAAGGTTTCTAAGCTTTTGTTTAAATATTACAGGATCTAATAAATCCATCAGATGTATAGCTCTTCTAGCTACTTTGTCTTCATAGGCTGGTCCTATCCCTCTTCCCGTTGTTCCTATCGCTTTATTACCTAATGCGTTTTCTCTGGCCTCATCTAATAAAATGTGAGTAGGAAGTATCAGTGGACATTGAGAACTGATTAAAAGTTTATTTTCTATATTAATATTTTTTGTTTGTAGGGATTTAATTTCACCTAAAAGAGTTGGAATATGAAGGACAACTCCATTACCAATAATGCACTTTGCATCATTAAATATTCCTGACGGTATTAAATGAAGAACAGTTTTTTGACCGTTAATAACCAAGGTATGCCCTGCGTTGTGACCTCCTTGGAAACGTACGACAGCCTCAGCTTGTTTAGTCAGTAAGTCAATAACCTTGCCTTTACCTTCATCACCCCACTGAGCACCTACAACAATCAATGAACTACTCAATTTTACCTTTCTCTTAAATGAAATTAATAATTAGTACACCTAAAATAATTAGAAACAGCCCCATAATTCTAATGCTGCTTTCATTAATCTCTAATACTTGTAGGGTTATCCGTTTAAATAAACTTGGCGATATAAAAGGTAACAATCCCTCAAGAATAAGCACAAGACTAATGGCAATAAATAATTCTTTAAAACCCATTAAAATTAGTTCTTATTATTCTTCTGGGTACTGGTTATTTACTTCTGGGTACTGGTTATTTAAGTATTTAAAGAAATCTCCTTTGCCATCTAATACCAATATATCATTCCCAGTACCTATAGAGTTTTTGTACGCTTGAATGCTTCTATAAAATGAATAGAATTCTTGGTCTTCGCCATAAGCAGTGGCATATGTATTAGCTGATTTAGCGTCACCATCCCCTCTAAGTTTCTGAGAATCTCTATAAGCATTAGCTAGAATAACTGTTCTTTCTCTGGCTGCTCCTGCACGAATTTTAGTAGCTGCTTCACTACCCTCAGCTCTTAATTCAGAAGCAAATCTTGCTCTTTCTTGTCTCATCCTATTGTAGACTGACTCGCTAACTTCATCGGAAAGTTCAATTCTCTTAACACGAACATCGATTAGATTGATACCAAGATTTCTAGCATTCATTGCTGCATCGTTAAGCATTTCAGACATTATCTCCCTTCTTTCTTTAGAGACCACTTCGACTACAGTCCTTTTAGCAAATTCTGATCTAATTCCGTCCTTAACGGTTTCAAGCAAACGTTGAGATGCAACCAGTTCATCACCACCTGTGGATCGGTAATAATCTTGTGTGTTATCAATTTTCCACTTAATAAAAAAATCAACATAAAGGTTCTTCTTCTCTTTAGTTAAGAACAGTTCTTGTGGGTTATTAATTGTTAAAATCTGTTTTGAATACTTTCTCACATTATTAACAAATGGAACTTTAAAATGTAGTCCGGGCTCATAGTCTGTTTGAATAATTTCACCGAACCTAAACTTAAGTGCGTGCTCTCTTTCGTCAACAGTAAATAAGCTATTAGATATAATGAGTCCGATGAAAACAATCACAAATATAAATATATTTCTCACTATCTTACCCTCCTAATCCTTGGATCTTGATTTTGGTTCTGTGGTGATGGAGTATCAATTGACTGATTTGGAACCAATATTTGCTTTGATTGATTCTTTTCTAGTAATTTATCAATAGGTAAATAAATTAAATTGCCACTACCCTCTGAATCCATTAATACTTTATTAGAATTAGCATACACACTTTCAATTGCCTCAATATATAAACGATCTCGGGTAACTTGAGGTGCTAGGTTATACTCAAAAAGTAATTTAGTGAAACGATCAGCATCACCTTCTGAATCGGCAATAACCTTTTCTTTATAGGCTTCTGCTTCTTGAAGCATTTTTGCCGCTTCACCTCTAGCTTTAGGAACAATATCGTTAGCATAGGCTTCTGCCTCAAACGAAAATCTTTCCTTATCCTCTCTAGCTTTAATGGCATCTTGGACAGCATCTTCAACTTGCAAGGGAAAGTTGGCATCTTGCAGATTCACCTTGGTTATAACAATTCCTGTACCGTAATCATCAAGTGTTTGTTGAATAAGTTCTTGGGTTTGAAGTGCAATACTACTTCTGCCTTCAGTTAGTATGAAGTCTAAATTAGTTTTACCTGCAACTTCACGGATAGCACTCTCACTAACCTCATTAAGAGTTTCTTCTGCATCTCGTACATTGAATAGAAAATCTACAGGATTAGTTTTCCTGTATTGAACTACTAAATCTACGACGATAATATTCTCGTCTGATGTCAGCATTGTGGTTTGTTGTTTGAATCGATTTACAACATTTACATTGACCACTTCAACTGTGTCGACCGGCCACGGTACACGCCATTTCAGTCCTGGTGTTGTTGTTTGATGATATTCTCCAAATCTTAAGACCACACCTCTTTCAGAATCATCAATTTGATATAACCCCGTTAAATTCCACAGGATTAAACCCATAGCAATTAGCAAATATTTTGATGGCCCTTTCCTTGGCTTATTGCCACTTCCAGATTTTCCACCAAATAATTTATTAAATTGTTTCCGCCATTCTTCGACAATTTGGTCTAAATCGGGCGGTTGATTTTTACTTGAATCCCAGGGATTTTTGCCATTTCCTTGATCATTGAACGCCATAATTTCTAGTTACTCCTAATTAAAATTATATTCTTTTGAAGAGTTCGATAGTTTACTCTCAATAGCTTTAATTTTTTTATCTTTTTTCAGTCTTAATAGATTTCTCTTATCAATTTCAACTGTTAATTCTAATGTATTTTCATTAATAAGACACTCTTGTATGACATTAGCAATAGAATATATTTGTGCTCTTATCTTCGACTCATTCACATTAATTCTCAGGATAGCCTTAATCGGTTGTGGATTAATCATCAAAGCAATCGATTCAATCAATTTCTCAGTACCTATATTTTCTTTTGCTGAGACTTCTATGTGTTGTTGAGTATTTAATAAATCAAGACTATTTTTGACTAAGTCAATTTTGTTATAAGCATATATAGTAGGTATTTGATCGGCTCCTATCTGTTTTAATATTTTTTCAACTGATTGTTTATTCTGATGCATAAAACGATCACTAGAATCCAGAACATGAATTAATAGATCAGCATTTGAGACTTCCTCTAAGGTAGATAAAAAAGCCTCTATTAATTCAGTTGGCAATTCCCTAATAAATCCTACCGTATCACTTATCACTACACGCCTATTCTTTGAGATACTAATGGGTCTAAAAACTGGGTCTAATGTAGCAAACATTTTATCAGCTACAAAAGTTTTAGAATTACTTAAGGAATTAAATAATGTTGACTTACCAGCGTTAGTGTAACCAACTAAGGCAACATTCTTCATAACTTTATCTCTAGATTTTCTATTTGTTTTTCTTTGTGTACGAATTTTTTTAAGTTTCAGCTCTATAAATCTGATTCTCGCCTGCAATAGCCTTCTGTCAGTTTCTAGTTGTTTTTCACCAGGACCCCTTAATCCAATCCCTCCTTTTTGTCTTTCAAGGTGTGTCCAGCCTCTAATGAGTCGTGTTGATAAATGTTTTAATTGAGCCAGTTCAACTTGTAACTTACCACTATTTGTTTGGGCTCGTCTGGCAAAGATCTCTAGTATTAGGCGAGATCGATCAATTACTGGGTATTTGAGAATCTTTTCTAAATTACGTTCCTGTGATGCAATGAGATCTTTGTTAAAGATAATTAAATCAATATCAACTGCCTCAAGATCCTCCTTAATTAACTGTAATTTACCTTTACCAATTAGAGTATTTCTATTAAATTCTTTAATATTTACATACGTGATTCCACCAATGACAGTGCCCGCCGATAATGTCAATGAAATAAACTCTTCATTATCATTCTCAATTGATCCTTTTGGTGAATTAATGATTACCAAATAGGATTTAATTTTGTGATTACTGGTCTTCAAACTCTAGTCCTATAATTTAAATTCCTGACAAATTAGGTCTTGTATCTTTTGTATTAAGTTTTTCTCTAAAATATCATAACTATTGTGATCTTTTAAAGACCGTAACCAAGTTATTTGACGTTTTGCCAATCTTCTTGTGGCCATTGTGGCATTTTTCTCAGCTTCTTTTAACGATAGTTTATTGTCTAGAAAGGCACATATCTCTCTATATCCTATTGATTTCATTGAATTATTAGAAGACCTTAGATTAGTTGATTCAAGCAAACTTTTGACTTCATCCACCAAGCCATCATTTAACATTTCACTAAATCTTGAATTAATTCTTTGATAAAGATGATCACGATTGGTTGCAAATAAACTGATATTAAAAAAATTATAATCTTCAGTGTTCTGCTGATCTTTGAAAAATTCACTCAGCGGTTTGCCAGTTAATTCAATCACCTCTAATGCCCTTTGAATCCTTTGTTTATCATTAGGTTTAATTTTAGCTGCACTTATGGGATCAACTTCTGAGAGTTTTTTATGTAACTCTGGCCAGCCCATTACTTCAGCTTGATCTTCTATTTTTTTTCTTATCTCGTCATCTGAAGAAGGTAGGTTACTTAAGCCTTTGGTTAAAATATTAAAGTACATCATGGTACCGCCAACAAGAATTGGAATTTTTTTATTTTCAGCAATGATTTGTATTGCTTTATTAACATCTTTAAAAAACTTACCTAATGAATAATTATTATCTGGATCAGATATATTGATTAAGTGGTGTGGGTATTGATCTAAGATTTGTTGATTAGGTTTTGCTGAACCAATATCAAGTCCCCTGTAAACCATAACTGAGTCAACACTTACTATTTCGAGTGGGAGTTCTTTAATAAGTGAAATAGCTAAATCAGTTTTTCCAGAAGCTGTAGGACCTCTTAATGTAATTACTGTTTGTGACATTAACTCTGGGTCATTTAAAATGAGGAATTACCTTTTGACCTATGAGATCTAATGCTTGTATAGGATCATCATGTAATCTCAAAGAAAGCTGAGTCTGCCCTGCTGCTTCAAAAGCCTTAAAACGTTCTATTTCTTTGTCAATATCCTCTATACCGCCAGTTGATGTGAATACTTCACAGAGATGATTTGCCAAATCAATAGGTATATTTTTTATATTTCCAGAGCGATCAAAATAAGCGTCAGTAAATGATTCAAAGTTCTCTCTAATTAGTTGACATTCTTCAGGCTTAAAATAATTTTCTAAGAGTTCCAATTCTAGCTTTCTAGCTCTCCAGGCTAATTCTCTTCTTGATTCTCTATAGGCTTCCTCTTTATCATTTTTTATATGCCAAGCCCAAAAACTATTAATCTCGACTCTCTGCTCAGTATTGATTCTTTTACCAATCCCAATATTTATATTATCAATTGCTGAAGATATAATTTCTGGTGGAGTAGCACCAATATACACGCCATCAGCAACACGTCCTTCCATTCGCATCATCATGTGTTTATAGGCAGTTCCATAAACCATAGGTCTAGATGATTTAGCCCATGAATAATCACAAGGCAAATTAACTGAAAAGTGTTCACCGTTATATGGATCTGAGAGTTGATTTTTAGTGGCTAGAATAATTATCTCTAAAGCTTCTCTTACAGCTAAAACAACTTTTTTTGGGGTTTCTAAAGCCATTGCTGTGATATTACCTTCACCTGCTCCAACCGCAATCTGAGCTCTTCCATTGCTCATTTCATTCAGACTTATTAATGAATTGGCTATCTTTAGAGGGTGCATCTCAAAAGGACTGACCGCGAGAGGACCAAAATTAAGTTGATTAGTTGCTTCAGATAAAGGCACTAAACTTAGAAAGGGATCCCAGTGGGAGAAATAATTTGAGGTCCATAATGCATTCACACCATATTCTTCAGCCTTAATTCCAAGTTCCTTTATTTGGCTTGGATCAAGATCAGGCTCGAGAATAATATCTATATCCATTTAGTTTGATAATTGTTGTTTTGCATCTGAAGAGTAGGATTTAATTCCTCTCACAATCGCTTTAGATATCTTATCTTGGTTTTTTGGGTTAACAAGAAAAGCTTCATCGTTTTTATTAGAAAGATAACTGGTTTCAATTAGGACTGATGCAATTTCAGTTGACTTAAGAACTGCAAAAGCTGCTTCTCTAGGAGATAATTTTCTTAATCTGACATCTTTTTTCATTGCATTAAGTATATGGCTGCCAATCTCAATACTCTGGTCATGTGTATCAACCTGAGATGTTTTAAGAGTAGCAATTGATCTTTTTGAAATTCCTGATTTAAGTTTAATATTTGTTTTAGTTTTTGGTCGATACATAATCTTGTAGGCGCTTCCCTTAGATACTTTTCTTGAATCAGGTAAAGCATAAAGTGTTGCGCCTCTAACTGAAGGGTCTGTAAATGCATCAGCATGAATTGAAATCAATAGATCTGCTTTACCCTTTTTTGCTCGACTTATACGTTCATTTAATGACTCAAGCTGGGCACAATTCTTTTTACCTCCAGGGCAAGGAAAACTATCATCCGTTCTAGTTAGAAAGGCTTTCATATTTTTCTCTGCATCAATAAGTTTCTTTAAACGTTTTGAAATTTTTAAAACTAGATCTTTCTCGATAACTTTAGAACCTCTGGCTCCAGGATCCTTGCCTCCATGTCCTGGGTCTATCGCAATAATCAATTCTTTGCGATTTACAGATGATGCCACAAGCTTTCTGCTGCCCTCATAACCCTTCTTTAGATCAACAACAATTCTGAAGTTCTTATTTGAACCTTTAGCAATTTTTTCAACTTTATAAAAAACGATCTCCCCAGTTTCAATAACGATCCTGGTTTTGGTTCTACTATTTTTTGCTATTCGTATTTTTTCAATTAACCCAGATTCTCTAGCAGATTTTATATCAGGGCTTAAATCTGTTTTATATAAGTCGATTACAATACGATTAGGTCTGTTAAGGGTAAAAATTTTGTAATTAACTGATTCTGTTAAATCAAGAACCATTCTTGTTTCTAAAGATTGATTACTGATTCTGATATTTTCTAATAGGGCTTTTGCATCAGCTGTATTAGCTAATGACATCATAATCAAACTGAGGACTGAAATTTTCAAATAGTTATTAATAGTTGTCCTTTAAATAGTTTTGAATCTACTCTAACCAATTATTAAAAGCATGTCCTAATTTATTGGTATCATCCTTTAACTCTATTTTTCTCTCATCCTTAATTTTAGTGGTATCAAAACTAATCTCTACATCGGCTGGTAAAATCAGATGATGCCCCTTTTCAGGCCATTCAATAATCATAATTGATGGTTTTTTATAATTAGGCTCTTCATGAAGTTCTAGCTCTATTATCTCTTCTGCTCTTTCAAGTCGATATAAATCGATATGCAATATTAAAAATAATTCAGTTTCAATCCTGTCTACTAAACTAAATGTTGGGCTTGTCACTAGACCATCAAATCCTAATCCTCTAATTAATCCTTTGGTGAAGGTGGTTTTTCCTGATCCTAAATCTCCAGACAGATATATCACTAAATTTTGTTCGATTGATTTAGCCAATTGATCACCTGACTTGTAAGCCAAATTAATCATTTCATTTTCACCTTTGATAATCATGGGTTAAGAAGTTCTTTTAACTCCATAAATAAATCTGTTGCTATAATTCCTCTTTCGCCCGATTTAGCAGCTCTATCTCCAGCTGTAGAATGTATTAAAGCAGCAACTGCTGTTAACAGATGTAAGTCTTGCTCTCTAAATTGGCCATATAATCCTAAAATTATACCCGTCAATAAATCTCCCATTCCTGCTGTAGACATACCAGGATTACCGGCTGAAATCATATAAGGAATTTTTGCTTTACAACCAACTAAGGTGTTTTGTCCCTTAAGTAAAACGACTCCGCCAAAGCCCTCATAAAGGTTTTCAAGACTCTTTAATCGATTACTCTGAATTTCAGAATTAGAACAAGCCAACAGCCTCGCTGCTTCTCCAGGATGAGGGGTCAAAACCCAATCCTCCCTTTGCTGTGGATTCTTAGCTAATAGATTTAAAGCATCTGCATCTAAAATAAGAGGTTTGTTTGATTCTAAAACAGCGCTGTATAAATCCATAGCCCATTGGTCCTGACCTAATCCAGGTCCTATAGCTACGACATCAACACTATCAATGATATTTGTAAGATTTTTATGATCATTCTCTAGTGCATGTGCCATTATTTCTGGTCTTATTTTCAGAATAGTTTCTGCATTTTGGGTTTTTGTAATAACACTCACCAGGCCTGCACCAGTTCTTAGTGCCGCTTCAGCAGTTATTCTCACTGCTCCTCCCATACCATGATTACCCCCTACTACAAGAACATGTCCAAAATTTCCTTTGTGAGAATCTTTTTTTCTCTGATGTAGAATTTGACCTATATGAGATTCATTAGTCAGTTCAAGTATTGGTTGTGCCTTGTCAAAACAAGCTTCTGGTATGTCTAAATTTGAATACTTTATTCTTTTATTTACCTCAGGGCCGTCATTAATGTATAAGCCGATCTTTTTACCAACAAAAGTAGTTGTAAGATCTGCCCTCACAGAGCTTCCCATTATTTTTCCATTTTCTCCTGATAAGCCTGATGGAATATCTAAAGATAAAACAGGTGTTGAATTTTGGTTAATCAATTCAATAGCTTTCAAAAAGATACCTTCTACTGATCGATTAATTCCAATCCCAAAAATACCATCAACAATCAAGTCACAATTGATGTCAATATTTTCATTCCATTGAATTAACTTACCGTCTTTTAATTTATACTTTTCATAAGCTAAGTAAGCATCACCTTTTAAAGTCTCTGGATTCGCCAAATAAATTACGCTGGTTTTCATCCCGTGATCAATCGCATAACAAGCGTATAGATAAGCATCTCCAGCATTATTGCCACTTCCACAAAAGATTTGGATTGAATTAATATTTGGAAAATATTCTTGTGAACACTTAAAAGCATAGGCTGCTGCCCTTTCCATTAAATCAATACCAGGAATATCGAATTCATGGATAGCTCTATAGTCAACTTGTGCAACAGTTAGTGGTTCATAAATATAATGCTCAGAAATACTCATAATAAATATTATACTGATCTTATAATCAAAAGACTTGTCGATAAAAATGGATAATCCTAATCAATTAAAATCTTTAATCACACAATGGTCTATTGAACTAGGATTTGATGACATTGGTATAAGTGATATCAATATTCAAGAAGATGAGCATCACCTTAATGACTGGTTAAAAAATAAATATCATGGCTCGATGTTTTATATGGAAAAACATGGAAACAAAAGATCTAGACCTGACCTTTTAGTTAATGGAACACTTCGAGTGATTTCCCTAAAAGTTCACTACTATTCAAGAGAAAAATACCAAGCAATAAAGGACATAGAGAACAGTAAAGAGGCTTATATTGCTAACTATGCTCTGGGTCGTGATTACCACAAAACGATTAAAAATAAACTTAAATCATTGGTCTCGAGAATACAAAAATATTCAAAAATAGACGGTCAGAATTTCTTCGTTGATTCAGCACCTGTTTTAGAAAGAGCCTTTGCTAGAGATGCAGGTCTAGGTTGGATAGGTAAACACACTAACCTGATTAATAAAAACCATGGTTCTTGGTTTTTTCTAGCAGAAATCTTTACTGATCTACCATTACCCATTGACATTCCCTCTGTAAATCATTGTGGCACTTGTGATGAATGTATAAAAATATGCCCAACTCAGGCGATTGTTGCACCTTATCAATTGGATGCGAGACGCTGTATTTCTTATTTAACAATTGAAAATAAAGATAAGATTCCTATCAACATGAGAAAACCAATCGGCAATAGAATTTTTGGTTGCGATGACTGTCAAATATTCTGCCCTTGGAATAAATTTGCAAAACAATCTGTTGAGAAAGACTTTTTACCGAAAAATAACCTTATGAATCAATCGTTAGAAACTTTGTTTAAGTGGTCTAAAACTGAATGGGACAATCACACAAAAGGCAGTGCCCTCAGGAGAGCTGGGTATTTAGGTTGGCTAAGAAATTTAGCTGTGGCATTAGGTAATGCTGAAAAAACAGAATCAACTAAAACCCTTTTAATCTCTAGACTCAATGACACTACAGACATGGTTAGAGAACATATTGAATGGGCAATAGGAGAACAGAATCGTTCTTAGGTTAGAACACTAGGAGTATTATTAAAAAAATGATGCCCTTTTTTAACAGATACCAACTCAGTGAATAGCATATGGAAATGATTTTCATTATGGATTGGATCAATACTTTCAGCATTAACAACAAGCACAGGTGCATTATCATAATGATAAAAAAACTTAGCGTATGAATCTGCCAGCTTCTCTAAATAGTCTTTATCAATAGATCTATCTATGGAGGGAGATCTCATTTTAATTCTAGTCATTAAAACATCAACCGGTGCTTGCAAATAAATCACTAAGTCAGGTTCAGGAGGTTTAATGCTGAGAGAACTTTTAACTTTCTGAAATAGTTCTATTTCTTCTTGTGTTAAATTTAACTCAGTGAAGATAATATCTTTATCAAATAAAAAGTCAGTAATGCTTTGACTAGAGAACAATTCTTCTTGATTAATGCTTTCTAACAGCTTTGATCTCTGAAATAAAAAAGACAACTCAGTAGGCAAGGCATTGGATCTAGGGTCTTTATAAAAGTTTTCTAAAAAAGGATTCTTCTCTGGTTCTTCAAGAATAAGTTTACCATCAACATGCTCAGCAATGCGTCTGGCTAAGCTGGTCTTACCTGAACCTACAGGCCCTTCCACTGCAATAAATCTAGATTCAAGTTGTAACGGTATTGAGTCAATCATGAACTATATAGTAACAAAAAAAATCCTAGTTCTTCGGTTGATAGATTGGGACTTTTATTACTTATCATTTCCAAATAAAGATTGGTTCTTTTTTGGTATCTCTATTCCAAAATGACGATAAGCTTGCTCTGAGGCCACTCTTCCTCTAGAGGTCCTTATTATGAACCCACTCTGGATGAGAAATGGTTCTATGATGTCCTCAACAGTTCCCTTCTCTTCTCCTATAGCTGAAGCAATGGTGTCAATTCCAACAGGTCCTCCATTATATTTTTCTATAACAGTAAGTATAAATTTTCTATCGAACACATCAAAACCATTATTATCAACATCCATAAGATCCATTGCTTTAATAACAACTTCCTTTTGAATTTTACCTTCTGCTTTTACCTCTGAAAAATCTCTGACTCTTCTAAGTAAACGATTGGCTATTCTTGGTGTACCCCTAGCTCTTGAAGCAATTCCATGTGCGCCTTCCTCATCAATGGATACCCCTAGAATTCCTGCGGAACGGATCACTATTTTTGTTAACTCATCGGTGTTATAAAATTCTAAACGTTGTGAAATACCAAAACGATCTCTTAAAGGTGAAGTAAGAAGTCCTGCCCTGGTTGTTGCACCTATCATGGTAAAAGAGGTTAAATCCAATCTAATAGATCTTGCTGATGGTCCTTCTCCTATGATTAGATCCAATTGATAATCTTCCAAAGCTGGATAAAGAATTTCTTCTACTACTGAGCTTAATCGGTGGATCTCATCGACAAATAGCACATCTCTTTCTTCTAAATTAGTTAAAATAGCTGCCAAATCGCCTGGTTTCTCAATCGCTGGTCCTGATGTGTGTTTTAGGTTAACACCCAATTCGTTAGCAATAACATGGGCGAGAGTTGTTTTACCTAATCCCGGTGGTCCAAAAATTAAAACATGATCAAGTGATTCCTGGCGGTTTTTTGCAGCTTCAATAAAAATTTCCATTTGCTGCTTAACGGGCTCTTGACCAACGTATTCTGATAAATACTTTGGTCGTAGCATTCTATCAATAGACTCTTCTCTATCATTGGTATCATGTTCAATTAGATTTTCATCATCGGTCATTATTATCTACCTATTTAATGATTTGAGAGCTTGCCTTAATAGTTCTTCAACTGACAATCCATTAGTATCAATATTATCTAGAATTTTTTTGGCTTCATTGTGTTTATAACCTAAGTTCACAAGTGCATTTCTTGCCTCTATAGCGATGCTATTTTCAGAAGTTAAACTAGCAGAAGATTCAAGATTATCTGTGATCCCCTCTAACCTATCTTTCATTTCAACAATTAATCTCTCTGCTGTCTTCTTTCCAATACCTGGAAGATGAACTAAGGTGTCAATATCTTCATTTATCACAGATTGAACAAACCCATTAACATTAATTCCAGATAAGATTGTTAAAGCCATTTTTGCCCCTACCCCACTAATTTTAATAAGCGTTCTGAACAAATTTCTTTCCTCTTCTGTCGCAAAACCATACAAAGTATGCTGATCTTCTCTTACAATTAAGTGGGTTAATAAATAAGCTGATTCACCATTTTTAGGTAACTGGAAACTTGTAGATAAAGGAACGTGTATTTCATAACCCACACCATTAACTTCTAGTAATAGTAATGACGGTTTTTTTTCCTTTATTAAACCAACCAATGATCCGATCATTTAACTTTTTCCTTAATAATAGTATTTATTGGATGGCTATGAGCATGACATATTGCGATCGCTAGTGCATCAGATTCATCCAACTTTAATTCTTGGTTTTTAATCGCAAGAATAAGTTTAACCATATCTTGTACTTGTCCTTTCTCTGCTGCTCCTGTTCCTACAACAGCGAGCTTTACTTCTCTAGTAGAGTATTCAAAAACTGTAACACCTTTTTTAAAGGTGCCACAAATAGCAGCTGCTTTTGCCTGCCCAAGTTTTAATGCGCTATCTGGATTCCGATGCATAAACACACTTTCGATAGCAACCTCATCTGGACAATGTTGATCCATTAATTTCTCAATTTCACTAAAAATAATCATTAATCGTTTTATGAAAGTTTTTTCTTTAGTTCGAATAACTCCAGAATCAATATATTTCAGTTTATTGCCTAATAACTCAACAACTCCGTATCCGGTGATTCTTGATCCTGGGTCAATTCCTAAGACTTTCATTAAAAATAAGTGTCCATTTAGTTAATATTTTTGAGGATATCCTCGTGTACTTCAGCATTAGAGTGAACCGACTGTACATCATCAAGATCTTCTAACATATCTAATAACTTAAATAATGATTCTAAGTTGCTCTTATCGATAAGAACTTCGTTTGATGCCTTCATTGTAATTTCACTAATATTAAAAAGGATATCTTCATTATTTAGTGCGTCCTTGATATCCATGAAAGATGAGGGACTTGTAACAATATCAATAGAATCATCATCATTAATTTCAATATCTTCTGCACCAGTTTCTATGGCAATTTCCATAATATTATCTGGGTCTTTAACATTGCTAAGACTCAACAATCCAATCTGTTGAAAAATATAAGCAACAGAGCCTTCAGTGCCAAGATTACCTCCAAATTTAGTTAAAGCATGTCTGACTTCTGCAACAGTTCTATTTCTATTATCAGTTAAACATTCGATAAGAATAGCAACTCCTCCAGGTCCATATCCTTCATAAGTAACCTCTTCAAGATTTGATCCCTCACCTTCTCCTGAACCTTTGACAATCGCTCGATCAATATTGTCTTTTGGCATACTTTGAGACTTAGCTTTATCTACTGCTGCTCTTAGCCTTGGGTTAGAATCTTGATCCCCCCCACCGATACGGGCAGCGACTGTGATTTCATTAATAAGCTTTGTAAAAAGTTTACCTCTTTTCTTATCTTGTCGGCCTTTCCTATGTTGGATGTTAGCCCATTTACTGTGTCCTGCCATGCTTGACTAATTTATATTTGGTGAGAGTATGAAGTAATTATATGATAAAGAAGATAATGTGTAAGCAATAAGGTAAGTATTTTAAAAATGAAAAAAATAATTTTAATTCTCTCAATTATTTTCTCTGCACAAACACACAGTGACGATTTATTCGATAATCTTTTATCTAATCTTGGTGCTCCTCTTTCTGAAATAGGTTTCAACAAAAAATTAACCAGAAGTAGTGATGGTGTTGAAATCGTTTATTATGAAAAAGGGACCGGTAATAAAACGTTATTATTTATCCATGGCTATGGATGTAATAGCAAATACTGGTGGGCTCAATTACAACATTTTTCCAAAAACTATAGAGTAATTTCAATTGATATAGGCGGCCACGGTGAGTCTGGAACCAATAGAAATGATTACACAATGGCTAATTTTGGAGGTGATGTTGTTGCCGTGATGAATGAAGAAAATATAAAACAATCATACCTAATCGGACATTCCATGGGTGGTCCTGTAGCTCTTGAAGCAGCCGTGGTCCTTCAAGATAGAGTAACAGCAATCATTGGAGTGGATACTTTTCATAACATAGCTAAAGGTCCAGCTAGTCCATTTGTAAAGCTTATGGTAAATACTATGTTCAGATTTAGACAAAGTTCGTCAACAAATGACGCTGTGACAAAACAATTTAGAGAAGATGCAAATTTAGATCTAAAAAACTGGGTAAGTCAAAAGGCAGAGACGACAGATCCAAGAGCCTCAAGAGGTTCTCTCTCATCGATTATTGCTATGGATTATCCAACACAGTTAAAGAAAATTAATGTGCCAATAATCACGTTGAATTCGAGATTTTGGATGGATACTGAAGTTGAGGAAGGCCATAAGGAATATTCGAAATATGAAGTAAGCTTCATAGATGAGGTAGGACATTATGTCATGATGGAAAAACCCACTTACTTTAATAAGTGGCTTGATGGTGTCTTAGACGAAAGAACTATTAACTAAGAGAATCTATATATTCAGCACAAGTTTTGCTATCAATAACTTCGGCATAACGTCTTGATATATCTCTAAGATTATCTTGATGTGGTCTTTCTTCAACATCACCAACACAGTCTTCAGGAACAAACACTCTAAAGCCATGAGAAAAAGCGTCTATCACTGTTGCCCTTACACAACCACTGGTTACACAACCAGTAATAATTACAGTATCAACATTTTCTTTGTGTAAAAAAGTTGTTAGTGGTGTTAAAAAGAACATTGAGGGGGCATTTTTACAAAAGTTAAAATCATAGTCAGGATCATATATTCTTGGATCCATTGCTGTACATGGGTGTCCATGGTAAAACTCATCTCTAACGGCCTTGACCTTCCATAGTGGCATATCTTTTAGACTGTCATAAGCTGTATAACAAGAGGCGATAGGTATATTCTTTAATCTAGCTAGTTTTAATAGCTCTGAAATTTTATTTGTGGCCTTATCAACCATTGGCATGTCACCATTTGGAAACTTTGGGTCAGTGAAAGCTAACTGAAGGTCTACGATTAAAATAGCCGGCTTTTTACCAAAATCTATTGTTTCTGAGGAATATCCCTTTATTTCATACTCTTTAGTCATAAAAGTCCTTATTGATTAGAATCTAACTGAATTAGAGAATAAGAGTATAAACCTATATTATTTTTTATAATAATGAATCTCTTAATCGCCTTAATTAAATTATCACTAAAATTACCTATTATTTAATGTTATACATTATTTTTAGTTTATATCTATATGTTTTATATATAGTTATTATATATGATATATTGTTATATAATAGGCAGTTTTTCAATACTTTCCTGTGTTTTATTTGTTTTTATTCGCTTCACACAGCGAGTTAATAAATTCAACTAAAACCTAAATAAACAACTGAAATAAACTAGTTATTAGTATTTATTAAGTATTTTTAAAAAAAAGACTAAATAATTCTTTCTTTTTTTAGTACTTATACCGAGGAATCTAAAAAGAATGTCTATTTATAACAAATCTTAAACCCCCTACTCTGTCTGAAAGGTCTATTTATACTGATCTTTTTTCATTATTTAGGGTTAAATTATAAAATTAACTGAAAAAATTACTTTTTACCTAGATATATTCATAAGTTATTGATATATATACTTATATAATAATTTCTTTCAAAAGTTCGAAATATCTCTCCATTTTTATACCTCTAGAGCCTTTGATAAGAATCACAGAGTTATTTTTTAGAATATTTTCAAGAACCTCCCTTGGGGGATTAGCTCTTCGATCAAGATGATAAATAAAACTACTCTCTTTAGCTCGCGTATTTGCTTGATAGGAGATTTTGAATCGATCCCCTACTAATATCAATAACTTCAATTTATCTATGGTCATCAATTCATTTAGAATAATTGTATGTTCCAATTCTGATGATTGGCCTAATTCATACATATCACCCAAAAATATTATTTGGCTATCTGGGTAACTTGCATTTGTCTTGAGTTCATTTATTGCTGACATCATTGAAGTGGGGTTGGCGTTATAAGTATCATTAATCAAAATATGATTACCTAACTTTGAGCAATAAAAACGATTCTTCTGTGGTGACACAAAACCATCAAGTTTTTGTATTACCTGTTCTGAACTTCCCCACTCTTTCAATAATCCTATTGATATAACAGCGTTTGAACAATTATGCTTAATACCCAAGTTCAATGAATAATTTAACCTTTCACTTTCAGATTTAGTGTCTTTTTTTATCATGCTAATATGATATGAATCTAAATTAGATTTGTTTGTCTCTGCACTAAATAACCAAGAATATTTTAATGACAACTCACCCTCGTCGTTGGCTTGATAAATATTAATTTTATTCTGATCAGGATCTTGCTTACTAAAAGATTTAGATAAATTATTAAATACCCCTTCAATTAATAAACCCTTTGTTTTAAGTGCTTCCAGAAGCTTTAACTTTGTTTTTAGTATATTCTCCTCACTGCCAAAAATACCTATATGGCTATTATTAAGATTAGTAATAACCAATGCATCAAACCATAAATACTGAACAATAAGATCAAAATCACCTGCCTTTCTTGCACCACATTCAACAATTAAGTTCTCAGTATCTTTATCTATTTTTAAAACTGTATAAGCAATACCAAATTCATTATTCTCATTATCTTTTGTTACGACTGTATTCTGATGATCAAGCAAAGACCCTATCATTTCTTTCACAGTTGTTTTCCCATTGCTGCCTGTGATTGCCAAGGTCCTTGGCTTTACTTTGTTCAATTGATATTGAGCTAATTTGAGTAATGCTAAATAAGTATCATCGACAACAATTGTCCTACCTGGAATTTCTGGATCGTCTGTTATAACAGCACAACATCCTTTGGATAAAACTTCTGAACAAAAAACATTTCCATCAAATTTCTCTCCGTGTAGAGCGATGAAAACTGAGTTCTGTTGTGTGTTTCTTGAATCAACTACAAGAGATCTGAAGGTAGTATTTTCTCCCATCAACTGCCCATCAACAACTTGTGCTAATTTCTCTAAATCATCAATATCTATAAGTTTAAACAATGCATCCCTTTTCTAATTGGTGCCCCGAAGAGGATTCGAACCTCTGACCCCCGGATTAGGAATCCGATGCTCTATCCTGCTGAGCTACCGGGGCATTTCAATCAACTTTTATAAAAAAATAATTATAGTCAATTTAATGCATAATTATCCCAATAGTGGACAAATAAAAAAATAAATAAGTAGTGACTCAGAAAATTCATAATCATCTCCTAAAGTTAAGTACAGCTCATTGCAAACCATTAGCATCAATAATAAAAGCCAATGGGCCTATAAATATTGAGATCCCAACAGATATAGAATTATTTGATTGTCTTGCACAAACAGTGGTTGAACAACAGCTATCATATAAAGCAGCAAAAAGTATTTGGAATAAAATTAAAATTAGTTCAGAAGAAAGAAACATTGAACTGATTGACTATTTTGATACTAAATATATAGCTGATATCAGAAAAGATGGTTTATCTGAAAATAAAATTAAAGCAATTCTTGGTGCAAAAGAAGCAGTTAGTGTGGGTGAAATTACACTCAAAGGACTATCTGAAATGAATGATATAGAATTCAAAGCATCTATTACAGGTCTATGGGGATTTGGTGATTGGTCTGCTGAAATGATTGCAATCTTTTATCTTGGAAGGACTAATGTCTGGTCAGAAAAAGATTTAATCTTGAATAAAGGAATCAATCAAATTTGTGAACAATGTGAATTAACTCCACATGAACTTCTAGAAATTATTGATCCCTATCAATCATATTTGGCTCTTCACATCTGGAGATACAAAGATTAAAAATAAAGTAATCTAAGGTTTAGTAAAAACAAGAGAAGCGTTGGTGCCTCCAAAACCAAAACTATTAGACATTACAGTATTCAAACCAATGCCCTCTTCCATAGCTGTCACAATTGGTACACCCTTTGCACCTTCATCAAGATTGTCAATATTTGCAGAAGCTGCAATAAAGTCTGAATCAAGCATTAAAAGTGTGTAAATTGCTTCATGGACGCCAGCCACTCCTAATGAATGCCCCGTAAGGGATTTCGTTGAAGTGAGTTTAGGTATATCCTCACCAAAAGTTTCCTTAATTGCCTCAAGTTCTCTACTATCACCAACCGGTGTGCTTGTCCCATGAGTATTTAAATAATCAATTTTACCAATATTCTGCATGGACTGCTGCATACATCTAACAGCTCCTTCTCCAGAGGGTTGAACCATATCAAAGCCATCTGAAGTCGCGCCATAACCAACTAGCTCAGCATAAATCTTTGCACCTCTTGAAAGAGCATGTTCATATTCTTCAACCACCACAACACCGCCGCCGCCAGAAATAACAAAGCCGTCTCGATCATTATCAAAAGGTCTTGAAGCACATTCAGGCGTCTCATTGTAATTTGATGACAAAGCTTTCATTCCATCAAAGAATGAAGCTAAAACCCAATGGACTTCGTCACCAGCACCTGCAAAAACAATATCTTGTTTATCAAATTGAATTAGCTCAGCAGCATTTCCTATGCAATGAGCACTGGTAGCACAAGCTGAGCTGATTGAATAATTAATCCCTTTTATTTTAAAAGCTGTGCCTAAGACACCAGAGTTACCGCTAGACATTGATCGAGTCACTAGAAACGGGCTAACTTTTCCTTTTTCCCTGAATGAATCTGCACCAAAAACAATTGATTCTGGTGAACCTCCGCCATTACCCATTATTAATCCAGTGCGAAAAGAACTGACTTGATCCTGATTAAGTTGACTGTCCTCTATCGCTTCTTTCATGGCAAGATAATTAAAAGCAATACCGTCACTCATAAAGCGTTTTAGTTTTCGATCAACTTGGTCTTCTAAATTAAGATTAATGGTTCCAGCAACCTGGCTTTTGAGACCGTAATCAGCAAACTGTTGGCAAAATTCAATACCAGATCTTCCTGTTTTCAAAGATTCAGTAACGTCTTGTTTGTTATTACCGATGGCACTTAGAATACCTAAGCCAGTTATAACAACTCTTCTCATTAATTAGCCTCTGAAAGTTCAGTGAACAATCCAACGCGTAAATTAGCTCCTGTGTATATCACTTTATCATCGGCCATAAGAGTGGCGTCAGCAATTCCCATCGTGAGTTTTGAATTAATAATACGTTTGATGTGTACGTGGTATGTAATTAATTTAGTTGCGGGGGTAACCTGTCCAACGAATTTAATTTTACCACACCCAAGAGCGCGCCCTCTTCCTTGGCCGCCAATCCAACCGAGGAAAAAACCAATTAATTGCCACATAGCATCAACGCCTAAGGAGCCAGGCATAACAGGGTCAGAAAAAAAATGGCAATCAAAAAACCAAGCGTCTTTCTTTATATCAAGTTCAGCGATAATCTCACCTTTACCATAATCACCACCTTTATCGCTTATATGCGTGATTCGATCAATCATTAACATTGGGGGTAATGGTAGTCTACCGTTATCAGGACCAAAGAGTTTTTCTTTGGCACAATCCATAAGTTCTTGAAGATTGTATGTGTTCTTTCTTTTCATAATTCTGATTTTAATAGAAACCGAGTGAAATGAATAATTGTTTCTAGCTGCCGTAGCGTAATTGGAGTGTCTTTACTTTACCAAACCAAGGTACTGTCACCACAAAGAGTTGATCTAAATTTTGTAGGGAAGCAGATTGGATTTTTTTACTTCCTTGAAACCCAGCAATCAATTGAGGTAAAACTTCGGAGTGTGTAACTATAAGAATAATTTTACCCTTATGATTATCCATAATCTCTTCTATCAATTCTTCAACACCTTTAGGATCAACTATATTGATCGGAACATTTAAGCTTCTCGAAATAGGTTCAGCGGTTTCTTGTGTGGCCCTTAGTGGAGTAGCAAAAATAGTGTTAACTCCAGCAACAACATCAATTGATAACAACATCTTCTGAAGTGATATCGCACGTTTTGTGCCAGCATCTGTTAAACCAGGATTTGATTGTAAATCAGATTCAGTCTCTGTGTGGGTCGTTATCAATACCGTGGTGGTTGCTTGTGATTCAAAGAACCATGCAAGCATAACGGAAAAGCTAATAAAAACTAGGGCAAATGCGACTCGCCTTAACTGTCGTTTCTTCCGTTTATGTTTATACTCATCTATGCGATCAATCATCAGAATCCTTGTTATCTAAAATAGTGTATTCTGCATCAATTACCGTGTCATCTGAATCTGAACCTTTCTTTCTACGGTAAAAAAACCCTCTTATATAAAATCCAATTATGGCTACAACAATTAATCCAGCGAGAGTAATAAAAATAAACCCTCCAAGAACAATAGCAACAGCAAGGATGCCCAAACTAAAGACAATACCCAGTGCTCTAATGATCAATTCAAACGGTAACATTCTATAAAACTAAGACTACATCAACTATTTAAAAGGTTATTAAACTCCATATCATTTAGGTAGGCAACTATGGATACCTAATATATGAAAATATTTAATAAAAATTTAAAATATTTTGTTGAATGTTCTCTTTTTGTTCTCTATTATCTAACTGTCTAATTAATTGACTATAAGGAATAAAATAATGCTGACACCCAGCGAAAGAAAAACACTAAAATTTATTCAAAAATATTGTATGGGGAAAGGTTATTCCCCTACTCTGACTGAAATTGCTGAGGGCATTGGCATTAAGTCAAAAGGAGTAGTGCATCGCTACTTAAAAACTCTTGAATCATTAAATATGGTGAGTATTGCAGCACATCGAAAACGTGGTATTTGCTTAAATCTTGAAGCTTATGAAAACCAATCAGTTGCTCCGATTATCCCTTTACTGGGTCGTATTGCTGCAGGTCAACCTATTGAAGCCATTGAAGGAAGGGAAGAAATCAATCTAGCTGACTTTATCATGAACCCAGATCGTTACGCTCTTCAGGTAACAGGGGACTCAATGATTGAAGTAGGGATCCTAGATGGTGATACCGTCATTATCAAACATCAAAATATAGCTGACAATGGAGATATTATTGTCGCTCTTATTGATGGCATTGAAGCAACATTAAAAAGACTCAAGAAACTCCCTAATGGCATGGTTCTTTTGGTCCCAGAAAATAAATTAATGGAAGCAATTTCCTACGAAGCAGAGCGCATTCAGATACAAGGAGTGGTGGTTGGTCAACTCAGAAGTTATCAGTAACTGGTCTTGGACAAAAATGATTGCGTTGGTTGATATGGACTCATTTTTTGCGTCCATTGAACAAATGGATCAACCGGAATTATTTGGACGTCCTGTTGCTGTCACTAATGGATTACAAGGCACTTGCATTATCACCTGTTCATACGAAGCCAGGTATTGGGGTATTAAAACAGGAATGCGTTTAAAAGAAGCCAGGAAATTATGCCCAGATATTATTCAAAGGCCCTCAAGACCTAAACGATATGCAGAAATATCAACAAATATTATGCGAGCGTTAACAACCATTACCCCTGATATAGAGGTGTATTCAGTCGATGAAGCTTTCTTAGAATTAACACACTGTAAAAAAATTATTCAATCCCCAAAAAATATAGCAAATAAAATTCAGAAACTAATTCTTGAGGTATCAGGTTTATGCTGCTCTATTGGAATCAGCGGTGATAAAACAACCGCTAAATACGCCGCAAAACAAAATAAACCGCATGGCATTACCATTATTCATCCTGAAACTTCAGAAGAAGCTTTAAGTAATGTAGCAGTTGAGGAGTTATGCGGTATCGCAAAAGGCATGAAAAGATTTTTAAATGCCTATGGAGTTTATAAGTGTGGTGACATGAAGAACATACCAATTAGTGTGCTTGGAAAGCATTTTGGAAATCCAGGGCGTCGTATATGGTTAATGGCTCAAGGCAAGGATCCTGAAAATATAAACACCAAAATAGCTGCGCCAAAATCAATTGGTCACGGCAAAGTGATGCCGCCAAACACTAAAAACCTAAAAACTATTTTGATCTATTTACAACATATGAGTGAGAAAGTTGGATCTCGTCTCAGAAAACATAACTTTAAAGCATCGAGTTTTTATATTGGGATTAGATCTAGTGGGGGTTGGATTGGCAGCAAAATTAAGTCACCCTACCCTATTGATGATGGGAGGCTCATTATGAAACTTGGCCAAAAAATGATCAACTATGGTTGGAATGGTGAAGGCATTAGTCAAATACAAGTCACAGCAATTAATCCAAAAAAATCAAATCAGCAAATTGACTTTCTTGAGGATAGAGAACTGCATGCTAAGTCAAAGATTAAAAATAAAGTCCTAGATATGATTAACCAAAAATATGGTGACCTGACAATAATGCCTAGTAATTTAATTTATAGATCCAGCATGCCAGATGTCATTGCACCAGCATGGAAACCTAGCGGTCATAGAAGGACTGTTTAGCTATGTGTGGTGGAGCATCATACATTCATCATGGTGAGCACATGAGGGTGTATTTTCCTAATCCAAAAGCAAAACTTCCTGTGATTGTAAAAAATAATGAGACAAAATTAATGTTGTGGGGACGAAGGAAAGGTCAAATGGGTAAATTACCGCTTGGAGGATGGGCAAGACTAGACTCTATTCATGCAGGCATTTGGGACCGATGGTTTCCCAAACCAGTAAAAATACCTGTCGTGAGCTTTATGGAAAAAGATCACGAAGGCAAGAGCCATTGGTTTGATCTAGTGAAAGGTCAGTGGATACAAGGCCTGGTTGCTGTTGAAAAGCAAGAACAAAGACTATATGTCGTGACAATCGAACCCGAACTAGAGCACAATATTCATGATCGTTGGCCAAGAGTTATCAGTGGTTAATTAATACCTCCTTATATAGACTGTTATCGTGAAAAAAATTCTTTCATTACTCTTATTTATCGTATTAATCTTTTTTGTGGTTGCTCCAAGCCTGGTAGAAAAACAGTTTAATCTTATTTCAAAACACACCCCTTTTATAGTTTCAGAAGAAGCACAAAAACTTCATGGGAATTTATTTATTGGTGATTTACATGCTGACAGTACACTTTGGGATCGTAATCTATCAAATCAACATAATTATGGACACATAGATATTCCTCGTTTACAGAAAGGCAATGTGGCATTGCAAATGTTTACCACTGTCTCAAAAGTGCCACAAGGTCTAAATTATGACAGCAATGAGACGTCGGCTAATGACAGTATAACTGTCTTGGCTGTTATACAAGGATGGCCAATTAAAACTTGGAACAATTTAACAGAAAGGGTGATCCACCAAGCAAAAAAAATACAGCACATTGCAAAAAAAGATAGTGATAATTTTATGTTAATTTTATCCCAATCTGATCTTGATAAGTTCATTAATAAAAGAAGATCTAATCCAAACTTAGTAGGTGGATTGATTGGCACCGAAGGGTCTCATGCACTCGAGGGTAATCTAGATAATATTCAACGCCTACACAGTGAAGGTTTTCGAATGATGAGTTTACAGCATTTTTTTGATAATAAATTAGGAGGATCACTCCATGGAACAACTGAACAAGGCTTAACAAAATTTGGACAAGAGGCTATTAAAGAAATGCTCCGTCTTGAAATTATGATCGATCTATCTCACTCTTCTGAAAATGTTGTCAAAGATGTTCTAAATCTCACCACTCAACCGTTATTAATCAGTCACACTGGCTTTAATGGATATTGCCCTTCACCAAGAAATATTGATGACTCTTTGATGAAGGAGATTGCTGCAAGCGGTGGCTTAATAGGAATTGGATATTGGGACGCAGCTGTGTGTGGAAATACCCCTAGAGACGTTGCATCAGCCATCCAGTTTGGCATCAAACTGGTTGGTGCTGAGCACGTTGCTTTAGGCTCTGATTTTGATGGTGCAGTCTTGTCTGGATTTGATACCTCAGAACTTATTGCTCTTACTCATGAATTACTTGAAGCTGGAAT
>Ga0310125_10000136_pt1 | contig 30890 bp, 26 predicted proteins | sample CB11b_Tmax_Bot8__FD_203508 | JGI IMG/M metagenome (GOLD analysis project Ga0310125, IMG submission 203508) | Marine microbial communities from Western Arctic Ocean, Canada - CB11b_Tmax_Bot8 | ecosystem: Environmental > Aquatic > Marine > Oceanic | place: Canada: Western Arctic Ocean | collected... | reverse complement strand
GCGTGTCCCAATTCAAGTGCCACGTTTTCTGAAAAGGCCTTGACTTTGCTTCCTGCCGCATTCCAAGATATAGAGGCGTCGGCACCGTCCCCAAAAATAATCTTATCATCATCCTGAAATTCAAAATTCCCAGTGCCGTCAGCTACCAAAAACTTACTTGCTTGTGATTGACCTACATCAGTTAGGCCAAGTATAAATGGTGAGTATGACATAATTTATTCTCCCGTGAGTGAGGTTTTATAACAATAGATTATACACTAAGTTAAGAACCAGTTTGAATTATCTGAAATTAACGTTGTACTTTCATAAGTGTGGTACAGTGGAACCTGAGCCTGACCATCCACTGTTTGAGATCCGCTGGCAAGTAGAACGCCGGAGTTTGAACCGGCCTTTAACTTGATCATTATCTCCATCCCTCCTTTACCCACCGCTGTGGGGAGATGAACATTAATCGCCCCAGCCGTGGTGTCCAAAAATACAACATCAGAACTATCCAACATAGAAAACTCTGAGGTTACGTTGTTATATGTCCTGTGAGAACTAACCGTTGTCTGTGCCGTTGTTTGTGTCGTTCCGTCAGAAAATCGTATCGTTTCAAACGAACCAGTTCCTGCAACATCAAGCTCATATGAGGGAGAAGAGGTTAGTATGCCAACCTTGCCACCACTATCTACAACCGATAAGATTGTCCCAACAGAATCCTCCCATCTTTGCAGGTGTTCTGCCTGGAGAGCGGCACCCTGAACGGTAAGTACTGGGTAACTTGAGGTCTTGCCATCTATATAAACCCCAGTAGCCGAACTCGCTCTCAGTAAAACATGCGAATCGTGGTAAGTGAAAAGTCCAGCCGACGAAGACATCTCTGTGTAGTTGTTATCGTTAGAGACAATGCCAACAGCACCGTCCACCCCATAAACATATCCGTGGTCTGGGGAAGCTGATTTACTAGCCGGAGTGGACTTTAAGCCTAACTTCCATATGGGAGATGGGCTACTGTTAATGTGAAGGGCAACAGTCTTTTCGTTTACGCTATCTCTATACGCATGGATGAAGCATCCCGCGTCGTCTGTATTAACTATTGTGAGTAGCCCCGATGAAAGGACGTCGTCAGAAGTAGATAAACTATTGGCCTCTACGTGACCATCCACATCTAAAGAATTAGAGGATATTGAGTTGGCCGAGGCTGAAGTGGTGATTTCTAAGGAGTTGGCAGAGAGGACGTCGGTTATTGTTAAATCATCCTTAACAATTAGGTCGTCAAAAATGCCACTCTCAGCAAAAACCCCATTTATCCCACCTATGTTGTTACTTGGATCTTTGATGAAGGCTCGGTCTGCCGCCAAGGTGCAAAACACGATGGAGACTCCCTCTAGGGAAATTCTGGTTTGTCCTGATGAGCTTCTTAAGACGGTGTCTCGGGATAAGGAATTGGTAGATTGAGTATAGGTACCTATTCCCACTTCCCATCTAGAGAAGTTTTCAATGGTATAGTATGTAGTATGGCCGTCACCGATTCCAGCTAAGAAAGTCTGAAAGCCACTGTCCGCACCGCCTAGTGAGACGGAGCCCGTCCCCGTCGAGGCAGAAGTCTCTTTCACTCTGTCTGAAATTTTAAACATTTTTTACCTTAGCTTCCCCTTCCCTTAGCCCCCCTCGAATTTATACATCGAGATAGCTCCCCGTAAAGTATCGTTCTGATCCGTCCCCTCGAAGGCAGCAATTCTTTGTACGTCCAGCGAATGATCCGATGCATAGGAAAGGTGAAAACCTAAATTTGACCAATAGTTTGTTCCCCTGATTGTATCCCCGAGTTGCTCCCACTCATAGCCTTTTGTTAAGCTTCCGCTCCAAGTATAAAACCTTATGGCACCATGGTGGTTTTGCCCAGGGTTTTTTGTGGTGCCATTAACATTCTCTTCACGGGATGAAACGACAATGCTGTTGCCATCTGAACTAATATCACAATCAATCCCAAACTCACCATACGGGCCTTCTAATCTTTGTCCCCTAGCTACATATTGATTATCCGGTTCATAGTACTTGAACACTTGTGCCCACCCAGTAGCCTCTGTTTGCACTTTACCCCTAGTGCAGGAGACAATAATGTTGTTACCGCTCTTATCCATTTTTAAAACAGAAAGGTTACTGTTTGGACCTAGGAGTTTGGGGAGGCCCACGACTGGCCGCCGTTGAAAGGGGAAAAGTGCTCTGAGGTTGAAACGATTGGCACCTGTGAAGAAATTGGGTGATTTAGTAAATGCAGTACCGTCTGTGAAATCTCTTGCAATACTTTCTATATGCCAAATGGCAACATGGCCTGCATTATTTGTAGTATTTGCATCTCGGTAAGTGTAACCCACTACATCACCAGCGTTGTTGAGGCATAGGCTATTAGGTCTCCAATGGTTCATTGCCTCCTTGTTGTTCTCCGTGCTAAATATTTCGTGTATTGAGTTTGTAAACGGCACGTGGCCCAAGCCCCCAAAAGTTCTGAGAACACTGACTTTCCGGTTGTTGTCATGTGTACAGGGGGCAGACACCACAACGGTATCCCCATTTCCGTCAGTAGCTATCTGTGCCGTAGTAGCCAATTCGGATAATACTCCCAATCCCCCCACTCCGGCCCCTAGATCGTACTGCGAGGTCTGCCGTCTGCTGCAACTTCCGTCGACTTCGTTTGAATACGAGTTAATTAGGTAGCCGTAGTCGTGCTGAGTCGAACATAACAGGTGATTTTTATCTCTGAGGCCGTCATACTGGTAACCATAGGTTTCGTCAAATGTTAGTTTCGTTCCTTCCATAAACCAAAAACCCGCAGGTACGTCGGCACGAAAAGAATCGTCGGGGCCTCCGCAACCTGGTCTGGGAACGTCAGTACGAGTAGGGGCTATGGTATAGCCAATATTAGATTCGGCAGAAAACCCCTCGTGGGTAGAATAGTTGGTGATCTCTATGAACGGCCTGTCCTCAAAAAACCAGTGACTTGATTCTTGTAAACTTTCACGGGCCTCATTGCGGGTGTCGTAGTGCCTAGAATCTGGAGAGCCAACGACATAATGCTGAATTGAACCCTTGTTACTGGATGCCTGTTCCGATGAAACAAGAAGCCGTTGAAATCCGTACCAGCGTTGTTGTGTACCGGCAGCTTCTACACGCAGCTCCGGAACAACCATCGCGGAGCATAGCTTGAAAGGAGTCATTGGAGACCCGAATGCATTTGGTCCAGATGTGTCACCTGTACGGAACATGTCAAACCTAGAGATTATTAGTTTATCTTCTTGGTCTCCTACTTTACCGAGAGCCGGTCCTTCCTGTGTAAAATCATAATCGTCGTCGATAGTTGTCGTAAATTCTCTCTCCCAACCAGCCCAGGGTGCAGCATCTGCTCCCCCGTCCCACCTGGGGCCTTCGACATATTGATATAAATTAAACGACGTAGAATAAGCACTAAGATCGCTAAACCCATCCCCGTCAGTATCGCATGTGGCCTTGATTCTGAATTCTCTCGTATATGTATTAATACGGCAACCCTGAACATGCAACCCGCCGATATATGAATCTTTATCGATTCCAAAAGGCAACCGGCAGGTCTGAAAGGTCGTCTCGGTGAGTTGTATAAGCGTAGATAAGGTTTGTACTTCTGCATTTGGTTGGGCGATCTCGCCCTCTTCGTCCCGTAACTCCCCTTGATCTATGAACTCATCATCTTGACTGTCTCTAAATTGAAGAAAATATTTTATGTATGCGGATGGTGACGGGCTGTCATCGCTCTGTACGACTGTGGCGGCGTACTCAACGATGTGGTTGTGCGGGAGGATGATAACATTGCAGTCGGAACAAAGGTCGGAATCATTCTGGAAGTTAGTGGTTTCGTACTGTATGGTACATGTGCCAGCGTAATTGCCCTGATCATTGTCATCTAGGAAGGCACCCTCTGCTATGGAGAGTGTGAAGCCCTCCCCGACCTCGGAGTTGCTTACGGTTACGAGACCCTCAAATTGAAGAAGACCAGGAATGGTTGAATGGATCGCGGGTACACGGGAAACTGAACTTAATACAAACCCGGGCGTGATAGACCAATCACTAGCCTCAAGCAAAGAAGGATAAGTAACGGACCCTCCAGTGCCGAAAACAGGTTCTAACCAAGTGCCACCAGAAATAGTGAATCTAAATGTGATTTTAGTGGCATCTGTCTTTCCGTCACATCCAATTGAGGGGGCCGCGTTAAACTCGCCCCTCTGCTTCCCAATAAGGTCTCCTTCTCTGGATGAGAAGTGAATCCTAGGGTTTGGACGCCTCACCTCTTCTGGTGAGGCCATATAAATCTGAACGTAGCCAGAAGTGCGGGGTGCTAACGACCCCCAAGATCTTAGCGGCTCAGAAAAAACTAGGATGTTCCCAGCGACAACCTTGTCCACACAACCAGCACCTATGCCCTGCGTGATAACCTCTCCCCCTCTAGATATTAAGACGTCGGTTCCAAAATGCTCCACATCATCGATCCCCGACCGAAAAGCGTTGAACTCGGACTCCACCCACGTGTCATCAACCAGTCGCAGTGTCCTTACTAAACCCCTTTGCGGAGATAAGTGCGGTGTATAGTCACCGATTATTATCGTTTTTCTGTCCTCAGAAAATGCTATTGAGGGACTCTTGTGTTGACTGGTGACGGAGTCGGTAGACCATTCATGCCCTATTTGGGAAGTGCCGAGTGGTTTCAATGCATTCCCTCTCGGTATCGCATTACCCTGTTGGACCCACTTATCGATGGTCAACGTGTGTACACCCGTGTTGCTTTCATCGCCAAGTGGGCCTGAAGTAAAGGCAATCCCAGTTGATCCATCACTTGAAAGCTGGAAGGTATTTCCTGAAACGTTAATGACTTCGTAATCCACGCCATTCGTTAGGTTTTCAAACGGCCCCTCCACCAAATTGTTGTAACGAACCATGTCGCCATTTTGGAGGACGTGCCCAGGAATGGTAACCGTATTGGCATTGACATCTAAATCAGTGCCTGTGAATTGTTCACTAACTGTGTTATAATCATAGACATAGACCGAATTCATATCCATCACAGCTAGCCTAGGATAGGGGTTTAGGCTGGTATCCTTAGATAGGCAGACTGCATTACCGAAATAAGTGTCCATCGCCGCAACGACGGCATCGTAGTTACCTACGGCGGTGACGTAGTCTGCATCAGGAACCTTAGAAATCGTATTGCCAAACTGTACCCAGTCAGAACCATCGTATTTAAAAACCCTTACCGCACCATAGTTGTATCTATGCCGCCCGGCATCGTCGAGAGATTGGGTGCTTGTTGGATCGTACCTATATGTACTAATGGCAATATAATCAACATTGGCGTCAACACTGAAATACCTAGGGTAACCAGAGAGTTTTATTTCGTATTCGCTAACGAAGTCTCTGATTCCAGACCCACGCTGAACCCAAGAGGCTGAGTTTATGTCCCAGTCGTAGACGTGTACAAACCCACGATTACTATCGCCTGTAAAGTCATTTATCGTCTTTAGCGTCTGGGTAGAGTCTATGTTGGTGGAAACCACGACGGTGTTCCCGTCCCAAGAAATAGAGGCCATTGTGCCTATTTCTTGCCCCTCAGAGGAATCCACATCTATTGTACCGGTATCCCCTCTCTGCCTCCAAGTCGAGTCGTAGTTGTTCCAATCATAGACCCTCCACTCGCCGGTAGCCTTGCCCTCAATCTCAGTATCGGTAACCGTGTATCCGCCACCAAGATCATAGGTGAAGTCTAATGCAGTTCCGTTATCTGGGGTTCCAACTATAAGGGTACGACCATCGTCAGATAGGTCAATAGAAGCTCTGGTATGATCAATGCCAGCAATCGGGTCGTCAGTAAGGAAGCTGTCCACTAATTCATATTTGAAAATCAGGTTGCAGCGGCCAGGAGCGGGAAAATGATTTCTCTTATAGGTACAAATCTTAGCGGATCGTAGAGGAACGTTTGCCGGCAGCAAGTTAAGCTGTACGGGAACCAAAGCCAGTACGTGTTGAGAGGGGTTATTTGCGTCATCTGCCGTAATGTCAACTATTGATCCACCACTGTCCCGAAGTTGGAAGGTATTCGTAGTGGAGTTGTCGACTCGATAAAGAGACGTTGTATAGTAGCTCGTTAGGTGGTGTAGGTTGTCAAGCTCTGTGTCGATAGAACCAAACAGATTGGTCCGCTGGACGGCGTAACGAACTAACTCGTCGTCTACGAAACCGTGGTCAGCAATGGTAATAGTATCTGCATCGTGGTCTAGGGCAGACTTGGTGAATGATTGTATGTTAACTTTTACCGGCTCCTGTTCAACAACTACTATGGTGTCACCGTTGGCACTCATAGCGAGGTCCGCTCCAAATAGCTGGGAACCCCTCTCGCCCCGGTCGCCTACAGCCCCCAGAGTTTCCATCGAGGGTGGGGCGAGATTATGCAAATGCGTAAAAACGAAACCCGTCGTCGGCGTGGAGCCTAGGTCGGAGCTTTGGTCGGAGCTTTGGTCGGAGCTTTGGAGCACATTTTCTGTTGGATCGATTGAGAAACAGGCAGGATCACAGGGATCATCAACTACATACAGACCGTTAGGCTGTGTGGTAAAACTTAACGAAGAAGGATCGTCAATAATTGGGAGACACTCAAGTCCGCACAACTCAAGTAGCTCTTCCGAAGCTATACTATCGCAGCAATGCTCATAGGCGAACGGGCAAATAAAATCCTCGGCCTTATTATAATTGCTACGTTTTATCGCCTTTGGACGAATCGCTACCGACTCGCCACCAATTGATACAACCTGCCCCTCGGGAGGGCTCGCTAAATCTGCTATAAATTTTACATATGTGTCTTGGACCTCGCCATATCGCATGCTGCCAGAGTTATCTCTGAACACACTAACCTGTTTGGCCTCTTTCCATATCGTTCTAACTATGTCTCCGTCATCCTCATTAGCACCTGTAGTCTTTGGGCTATTGTTGACTATAGTTGTAATATATGAGAATACATCACTAGGGGTCGCGGTGCTTGTATCTCTTAGGATATATTCAGGTATATCATCCGTCCATGTCCCAGCCCCGCCACCTTGTTTTTCCAACGCAAGTGAATAACACCTATCCGAACCCGTGAAGGCTGGATATCCTGTATAATCCAGATTGCCATATCCTCCTGCTTCAACATCCATGATGAACAGAAGCCTATCCGGAAATGCTGCCAGATATTGAACAATCTTAGAGTTCATAGCTGTAGGATGTGGGCTTGACTCATCCATAAAGACAACCGCTATCACACCCCCACAATCTGTCACTGGGGGAAGATCGATGTCACCCGTATCGGTACAGCAGACATTGCAACGTGATGGTCTTCCCACCGCTAGCTCCTTTTTAGTAACTCTATAGCTGAGAACATCCAACCCAGATAGGTCTATATTCTGAACCAATTTTCTGGACAATAACGTAAGCACCAACCACGCCATATAAGTCTTTGTCTCTGTTGGTTATTGTGATCTGGTGCCCCAAGTATGCGTTGTCAACTAAGGGAGTGAGTTCGGCTGTCGAAGGTTCCGTAATACTCGTTGCTTCTATTAAGGCCGTGTATAATTTACCTTCTACTATATTAGATGTGCCCGCAGTGTCAAAATTACCATCACAATCTAAAGATGCCATCAGGTTACCATCGCAATACCAAGTCTGTATATAATCACCACCCCCAGTCCCATGGATACCGGCACTGCGTCTAACGGAGAGGGGTGCGTCTGGGTCAAGTATCGCATCGCCTATGGATAGTTTTCTATCTATGAGATCTCCAGCCAAGACCTTTTGTATTGCAATCTTATTGCGAAAACCTGGGTGATCAGCGTCTGCCGCGTGGAAGAGCCGGTCACTAATCGAAAGGTTGGCGGTTATTTCTATGTTCCCTATGGATTGTGTTCCGGTCATGCCAGCTAAGGCAAACTTACCAATACCTATAGATTCTTTAGAATTGGAAGCTTCACCAGCATTTAATCCTATGAAGACGGATTCATTAGCGTTGGAATTTTTACCAGCATCTTCGCCTATGTATACAGCGTGACTAATGTCGTCAGCATTATATCCAGCCCCGTGGCCTATAAATATAACTGGCTTGTCTTTATCTAGGAGGGAGTTAGAGGTGGTCGCGTTGGTTCCCGCGTCCGCACCAATAATGACCGCGTTTTTCCAACCGGCAGCATGCTGTGCTACGTCGCACCCAATCATAACGCTTCTACTTATACCGGCGACGTTAACATTAAGTTCAGCTTCTGGGTTTGCAATCAAAACATTGCAATTCTCCGCAATGCTGGATGTGCCACTACTCACATAGTCTGCCAAGCCTTGTAACGACATCTTACCGACATTTGAAGATGTTGTACCGTCAAGCTGAACTGCTATGAATGTGTTGTCAGTTTTAATATTACTGGAAACATTACCGGCAAGTTGCAATTCTGAGTAATCTAGCACATAAGCGTCTTTGTTTAATTCTGTAATAAAGTTCTTGCTTACACCAGATGTCCCAAAAGAGGGAACTAACCCGAACTCATTTAATCCAGATAAGGAGGTTCCGTCTTGAAATCTTATGGCACCCCTAAGTTTGAAATCCCCGTCTAGCTGGGCAAAGGGAGCACAGTCAATAGGTGTTGCATAGGTGGGGGTATTTGTTAAAACGCAGCCGTTGGGGTCAAGGGTGAATAGCGTACTAGTAAAGTTCTCAGAGTTTGAGAAATCGAACGAGAGAGGACTTTCGCCTTGGAAGTCTCCAGCCCTGTTGGCATCAGTGACGTTTATGACAGATTTGTCTGAACCGACATTTCTAATTGTTAGGTTAATATCATCGCCTTCTAAACAAAAGGTGGCTTTATTAACTGATACCTGTCTGTTAGTTGTGAGGCTTCCGGAAATTAGGGGTGTGTCACCTATACCAATCGCCAGAGTATCGTGTGGCGGTAATTGCGTATTGAATAAGTATCTACCAATTAAGATGCAGTCCTCCATCCCACCGAACTCGCCCTCTCCGCCAGTTGCGATCTCTGATCCAATTATGGTGTTTCTTTCTGCGGAAGTCCAGCCCGTCAAGCTCTTGGAGCCGACCACGGTATTGCTGTTTGAGTTAGATGGAGTTAACCCACTACCGGCATTACAGCCTATTAGGGTATTTAAATCTACATCGCCATCTTCCGAAAGATTAAATCCAGCACCCCATCCATAGTAGGTGTTAGCATTTTTGGTGCTATCATATGCCCTTGTTTGAGGGGTATACCATCCACCATAAGTATTGCAATTATGGCCAAATATGAGACCGTCGTCTGGAACAAGGGGAGAAATGTCCTGCTTTTTAATCAGATTGGTTTCGGTGCCATTGTCATCAACAAAAAATAGTGCCTGTGTGTGGGGGGAAATTTCCGTCCAAGGCTTAACGTATATCTTGCCATAATCGGAATTAATCGTAGGTTTACAGGACTGCTCATGCATGGATATAGTGCCGCTATCACACATGTCATCACACCAGTACGCAACCGTGAGGGGTGCATTGGGTGACCATAAACGCTCGTTATGTCGTCTTGTTACCCCGATACCAACATATCCACGTTCAGACATAGATATGTGCGAAAACTCCATCCCGCAACACCCACTAGATCGAATTAAAGAAAAATCGGCTACAACGAGGTCTGTCTCGGAGGTCACACACAAGTCCGTATAACCGTCGACGCCCGGCGTTGTTATAAAAGCATTATCATCTCCTGGGTCATACGAGATATGGAGGCCAGAAGCCCTCGTGTTCCCCGCACCAATCAGCTCGATACTACTTCGGTAGAATCTATTGGGACCACTGGAAAACCTAATGTTAGAATCTCCGGTGGCGTGGACGTTGAAAATAGTCTCGGGCAAGTAAGGGTCGGAACTCGCATCAGCGAGTTTTTTATTCGTGATGCCAACTAACCCAGACTGAGCGGGAGACCCGCCATTCCTCAGAACGGTCACAGCCTCAAATATTTCAGACTGGCCATTGTCTAAATGTATTGATAATCTATCTTTCATCTTTTTGTGTTCCTAGGCTATGAGATGTACGTGTAATCAAAATTAGCGGTCGTAGCATTTGAATTTCCAGCCGCATCGGTCACCCTCCCAGCGGCTATGCTAAACCCTACCGTACTGAAAGAATTTGCGGTGAAATTAAATGTCCACTGGTTGGTTTTACCGGGTGTTTGGGTAAAGTTAGAAATCGTTGCTGGTCCATTAATAGAGATGTCGCTTTCCACAAACCCAACAATACCTGCCTCGTCATTACCCAACCCGCCAGAGTTTTTCCAATCAAGCGTGACGGTCACAGGGTTCCCATCTGTTGTTCCATTATTAGAGACAGGGCCGTATGGGGGATCGACTAAAACCGTTACTGCCGCATAAGGTTTATCGGTTTCATAGTCCCACTGGAAATTAGTCGCTTCGATGTTGTTATTTCCATCTTCATCTTGGAAGATTCCGGCGGCGACACTCACCGTTGGTTGGCTTGGAGCAGAGTCTGCGGAAACAACCAGTGTATATGTGGTGTCGTTTAGTTTGACTAGACCGGAGGGGCCTTTGGTTCCCCCAGTAACCACTACGTCGTCGGTATTGAATATGGTTCCGTTGCCAACCGCCTCGGAGAGGGTGAAGATTAATTCTATCGTTTGTTTATTTGTGCTACCCTCATGTGACACGTCCCCAGAAGTTATTGTCACTGTGGGTGGATTACCCTCATTATAGTACATTGTGAACAAGGAGGATTGATTGCCATGTCCATCAGCATCTTGGAACATACTCTGTGGAACGTTGACTGAGACTTCCCCATCGATATCCGTGTTGCTTACGGTTAAGGTGCCCGTAAATACTAATCCATCCTGCGTAAGATCCCCTAACACTCCGTTCGTGACATGTACATCGCTGGTCTCAAACAAGGTTCCATTTCCAGCAGCTTCACTTAGAGTGAATGTAAATGTGTGGTCAATAGCGGTTGTATTTCCGTCATTGGAAACGCTAGGACTGACGCAAGCTATAGTAACCGTGGGAGAAACGATAGCACCGCCACCGCCTCCAGGTCCGTATCCAGGTCCGTAATCTCCGCCTCCACCGGGAGCTGGATAGCCAACATCGCCGCCACAAGAACTTGCTAACCCACCATTCAGGCACCCCTCAAGTATTGCGTCCATATCGTCATGATAAACAATAGAAAAGCCTCTAACAGTAGAGGTCAATTTAATTCTACTGGCAAACCTGTGTGCCACGGTTACGCCCGAATCAACAGTTGCATACTGACTAACGAAATCATACCCTACGGGGTTGCCATCTGATCCCAAGTGTGTGCCAGACCTAGAGATGAAGTTAACATCAGTTAATGTCGGATACCTGTTCTCAACATGTGGTTCTTGGCCAACTATGACTCTTTGTCCAGAGACGGCATAGGGTTCTATGAACACACCCATGCAACCGCTCTGGATAACGTTAGCTAGTTTGGTTCTTCCTAAGACCCTTTCTGTTATTAGCGATTTCCCACTGGGTATCTCTAGGGAGATATTTGATTCCCACCTACTCTGCGAGTACGCATTAGAGGCGTCTTTACCTAGGCATAACAATTCGTTATCTGGATATCTATATACAAAACGGTAATCTCTTCTGTAATCCACGCCACTTGAATGGGCTTCTATGCCCGCACCGTCAAGGGAAGAGTCGTTTAGAAAACCACAAACTGCGGAGTTGTGAAACCCATCGTCGTCCGGATCGCAAAAACCACTCGTGGCTAAATGAAGGGTTTTGCATTCATAAAGACAATGACTAATCTCGTGATAGACATAAGACTCGTCAAAGATACTGAGCTGACCGCTGATAACAACATCATTGAGATATGCGTCCCACTGAAGTTCTGGGTGTCCTAAAGCATACCGTTGGTGTTGGTTGGGTACTATATCCCCATATGATGTGATCCTAGCATCCGCAACATTATGTATAGCACCGGAGGGTGCTCCTCCAATGCCAATGTGTGCTCCAGAGAACATCACGTCATCAGTGTTTATTGATGACCACTTTCTTAGCGTGGTACCAAGAGAGGAGCCGTTGTGTATGGTTGGTGTGACATCGCCAGAAACTTGAAGCATACCAAAATCGTGAAGCTCATTTGTTCCAATTGCTAATCTGTGGCTAGTTGGATTAAGATCGCCAAACAGAAGTGGTGCCGGACCAGTGGTTACTGGATCTTCGTCAATGTCACACATTGATGCAGCATTTACATCGAACGACCCCAAGTAGAATCTATAATTGTCACCGTTTGTATGATAATAACCGGCACCGTGACCAATTGCTATATTAAGATTGCCTGCCTTATTGTTGTTTAATGAAAAACTGCCAACACCAATATTACCAGTACCAACTGTATTACCGGCTAGGGACTGGAACCCAGCCGCAGTGTTCCCCCTACCCATGAGGTTGCAAGAAAGAGAGTGAGATCCAAGGGCGGTATTTTCATACCCCGTGTAATTACCAAAAAGGGCAGAATACCCAAAGGCAGAGTTATCTACGGTCGTTCGATATGGCTGGTCTAACTTGTCAAGTGTGAGAAGCCCAGCTTTGGTGGATCTAGTTTCTGCTGAGGCAAAGTTATCAGCGGTTATTATCTGACCATCTAAGAAATTAACAACAGAATCTGTTAAGTCTATTAGAGTTGTTCTTAGATCTTCTGGAGAAATCTCTTGCCTAGAGTTATCAGGCAAAAGACCCTTCATCTTTTGTATATACTCTGTTTTGGAGAGGATCATTTTTTAACCCTATTTAAAACTTATTTAAAACTTATTTGTAGCGAAGATGTATCGAACTTGACGGTATCTCCCTGATAAATGATTCTTGGATTGTTTAATTGTGCATACATGAGGAGGTTTCCGGAACCAACCTGTCCTGAGTCACAAATAGCTATGCCTGAAACCCATCCCCAATCTTGAACGGCATTGTTAAACATAAAAGTGTCTCTATTTTTTATAACCCCGCTCCCAGCACTATAGTCATCAGGACTATGGGACCAAGCAACGTCGCCACTACGTGACCCAGGGGTGGTAGCGTCAGATTTAGGGTCACCTAACCACTTCCGGCTGTATCCGGTGGGTGTGCCATCTATTTCATCAGGCAGTTCGGGAATGGTTTCTCCAGAATCTGATTCTTTAGGTATCCCACTGCATAGTGCGATTGATATGCCACCCGGAGGAGTGAACGATTGACCTCTGAAAATATGGTGGAGCAAGCCAGACTCCAAATAATCGGATAAGGCTGTCATAAGGAATTCCCCTTCTAATAAAATCCTATTGTAAACGCGAATTACAATGTATTATACACAAAAAAAGAGCCACCCCCATAATATGAGGATGACTCTTCCTTGATAAGAAAGCAGCGGAGATCAGAATGATCCCAAGATAACTCTACGATTATCGAGAACGCCAAAACCAAGTTCAGCGAATCCATAGTATCCAGCTCGTTGCTGTCTATGGAGGGCGGGATCTTCAAATACTTCCAAATTCTGCTTCATCGGCATGACAAAGCTGTCGTTGGAAGACTGGTCAAGACCAATAACCAACTCAAGGTCAGAAGCTTCAACAGCACCACTAAGGCCGTTCACGAAGAACGTTTGGTACTCTTGACCTTCGCCAAGTTCATCGAGATCATGAAGGTTCACACCAAAGATGCGTGTGATTGGGGCACCACCCTCAGAGGCAGTGTAGATTTCTCGACGAGTCACTTCGTCAACCTGGTCAAGACCCCAGTTACGTACATCTTCCAGAGCTTCTGGAGACACGTAGAGGTCAGTAAGACGACCGCGATTCGAGGAACCGGTGTTCCCACCAGCATTACGACGCATGGTTGTTTGTAGAAGAGAGACGAGTCTCTTGCTAAACAATCCTGCGGTAGCATCGCCGTCATAGACCAAGATGTTACGATCAACACCTGCGGCAAGAATGGTGTGCCAGCCGTCATCATTCATTTTCTTAACGAATCCAGCTTCCATCACCTCTATAGCACGAGCAGCTATATCCCAACGAGCCTCACGAGCAAAACGCAGAAGATAATCAACTGAGCTTGTGATGCTATACGTTGGAATCGTGACATAATCGCTTTCCACCGCTCGTTCTGGAACGCGACCGTGACCTGGATTGGTATAGGCGACGTGTTCGCCTTCGAGTCCAGGAGAGATTAAGTCGAGTGGATACTCTGTGGAAGCACCGGGTTCGACATTAATAGTTTCAAAAATATCGCCAAGGATATTTCCGACCAAAACGCCCTTGCGTAAGGGCAATTCAAGTGCTTTGGCAAACTCACGTTGAGCTGAATAAGCCACATTCTGGTCATTATTGCCAGTTTTCTTCAAAAGTGAGATAAATTCTTCACTTGGTCTTTCTGTGTATGACATTGTTAATTCTCCTTTTTAAGGTTAAGACCTATTAAGCTACCGGGCCGTGATTAGGAAGGTTGATATAAACTTTGGCGTAACCGTCTGCGTCCTTGCGGGACATAAAACGACCAAGTGCCAAGTTTCCAGTGGCTTCCGCGTCGGCGGCGGAAACTCCAATCTCACCTAGCGTAGCGGAAGCATAGGCCACGTCACCTGCCTTCGGAGTGCCAGTAATCTGATCTGTTACAACCCAGCCGCGAGTCAAAACAGTAACTTTACCACCCAACTGAACCTCATCTTTGTATTGGTTTAGATGGGTTCGGGTGAGATCCTTATTAACAACATCGTTAAGAATGATTCCAGCCGGAACATCCGTGACGGCAGCCGTTTGTGCCGAAACAGTGTTTTCACCCTGATCCAAGCTAGCACCCGATGCACCAGCAAGAGCTGCTGCGTCTAAAAGGACAACCTGTCCTCTAACGCCAGTTGCTGACGAAAAGTAACTGATATCTGTTGATTCTTCATATCTATCTGCTTTAAGAGCCATTGTTATTCTCCTTTTATCATTTGAGAAAAAAATTATTTGGTATTGAGGACGTGAGTTTCAAACCAGTCAGCAATACTGGCCCTAGTTTGTTCGATTTCGTCCACTTCTTCGGACTCCACCAAGGTGGCTTCTGAAGACTCAAGATCTGCAAAAACCTCTTCTGTCACTTCTTCAGCTTCAGTTTCTTCAGATTTGACTTCCTCGTCCTTTTTGCCCTTTTTGTCCTTTTTGTCCTTTTTGTCTTCGTCCTTTTCGGGAGGCCACGCAGCCTTCTTTTTCATAAGGGCAACGACGGATTCAAAAGCTTCATCGCCTAGGGCGTCAAAACTGGTAAGAGACGCTTCTACATCTGCTTCGCTGATACCAGCTTCAATGAGGGCAGCTTTTCTCTTTTCCGTCTTCTCTTTTTGTTCCATCGCCTCTACAGTCTGAATGGCGTCTGCCAAATCGGTCTGAGAAGTTGCGAGCTGATCTTCAAGTTCGGCAACACGAGCTTGAGTGGACTTAATGAGTTCATTAAGTTCATCAATCTTAGCGTTACTTTGTCCAGCCTCTGTTTCAAAAGCTTCAATTGTAGATGCAAACTCTTTGTCTTTTGCGTCTTCAATCTTCACTTTAATAGCTTCGTTTTCGGCCTTTGCATCTGCAAGATCGGCCTGCACTTCAGCTAACTGCTTTTCTAAAAGCGTCGTATCGGACATGTTAAAATCTCCTACTATAGAAAGGTTAGAATTCATCTCTTGTACATTAAATTGGGCGGTGCTCTTGCTATTAAGTATAACACTTCGGGGGTTAGCCGGTCTAGAGACCAGACCCTTGCCAGAAAAGGCTATGTTGGATAAAGCACGCCCTATTTTATATCCCTCATACTCACCCGTTCCCCCGTAAGCTCGAAGGTGTTTCGTTAAGAACGCAGAATCTTCGCTTCTGGCTAATAACTTTGCCTCACCATCTGGGCCTTGAAGGGCATAATCAAATCCAGAAAAAAGACATTCCATAGAAACAAACCATTTGCCCTCCCGAATTTCGGAAATGATTTTTTGCATCCTCTCTCTGTTTTCTTCGTCGGTCCAACTGTTGTATAGGACGGCCTGAGTTATGATATCAAAATCTTCAGGCATGTCTGCACCATCAGCAACAGCTTTTCCGTCTTTAGTTAAGACATAGCTTCCGGTAATATGCCCGATGATATCATTTTCGTCGTGCATAAAGTTGAATTGCTTGTCTTCTGGCGTGCCTCTAGCGTCCCAAGTCGATTGAGCTAAAAACACGTCATCATTCTTGTTCCAGCCACATGAAACCAAAACAGATTCTAGGTAGTGTAAATCTATTTGGTCTTTGTTTTCCGCCATGATTTTTTCCAAAATGCTAGGATCGGAAATAACGTCTTTAGCGGTTTCTATGGCAGCTGTATTGATCTTTGCTTCAGAGCAATACGAAACACTGGCCGTACTCTTGACGAGTTCGCCAATGCCATCATCTATCTCTTTTGGGTAAATTTTTATTGTCATTTTTGAGCCTCACAGAATTATACACAAAAAATATTTTTTTCCGTAAAAAACCTTAAGTTAGGTGTAGAAAAACTCCACAAATGCACCGACGACCGCTTTCTTGTACCCATCCATGGTCATGGAGTCTAGTGATATTTGGTTAGTTTTTAAGCAGGTTTTAAAGCCTTTATTGGAAGATTTTTGACTAAGAGCCTTAAAAATAGATTCGTTGTCTACCTGCGACAGCGGGTCTAGTTTGGTAAGAACATCAATTTTAAGCCCTTCTAACTCTGAAGCTTCAGTCTTGGTCAGCTGCCTCATGTTTGACTTCCCCCTAGTCCCGAGGTAGGCCTTAGAGAGCACGGACAGGGAATCAAAAGTAGATGATGCCCAGACGATCATGTCTGCTAATCCAGGCTTCGATTTGGGGGTTTCAACCCTTTTCTTTCTAGGCCCCTCGTCTTTTTTGAATGGTGGCCTACCGTTATCATTGTCTTTAGGGCGTTTCTCTGTTGAGAGCTGTTCCTTCTCGTCCTCATTAATCTCAGACTGTTTATCCATCTTCTCAAGATCCTTCTTGTGGTTAGCGTTATGAAATGGGCTAGCCTTATCGGGCAGTCTTTCTTTGTCCCTATCTTTACTCTCTCGCTTGAGCCTCATCTTCTCTACAGAGGGTATCTCTTTGAATCTTTCTAGTATTGTTTCGTGACTAATGATGTCTCTATCCGCCAATTGAATAAGAAGGTTCTTTTCAGCGGCCTCGTCCGAAAGACTCATTTGGTCGAACGTCACATGTGCTGGCTTCCTGAAGCCCATCGCCTTCCTAACAAACTCAACCTCTTTTTGCCAGAATTTAGTGAGTTGATCTCTACCGTATTGCAATCGCTCAACTAGGGTCTTGAGAGATATGAAGTTATTCGTAAACCCTCCGCCATTACCAGCCATCCCCGTTAAGGTTGGGGGAACGCCTAGTCCAGCATAAATGCTGTTCAGGACAGAGGTATATTTTTCGGAGCCTAGGAATTTGTAGACTTGACTGTTGGACTCGGTATAGGTAAGCTCCGGACCCCAAACTAGCTCCATCGTACCTCCACCAACATTACTGGCCAATATGTTTCTAAGCTTATTGATAGCCGTTTTGTTGGGTAATATCTTGTGGTCCAAGCTACCAAGTGTCCACAGCCTAATATTAGAAATGGCTCCGTCGAGTGCGGATAAATCCGCTAAACGCATCTTTTCCAGCATAATGATATCGTCGAGTATAGCATACACTAGGGGGTGTGCCCACTGCTGCCAGTCGTCTTTCTTATAATAGAATACAGACAAACGCTCTGGATCTAGAGTTATCTTTTTGTCGCCACGCTTTATAGCCTGCTTGACATTTCTTGGAAGGGTCTCAAGAACCTTGGTTGGAATAGACCCATCTTTAAAGTTTTCAAAGAAAGAATTGGCAGTAAGCTGGAAGTTCTTTCTGCCTAGGAATAGGTTTACTTCTCCATCCTTCATGTCTATGGTTAACGGGTTAAAGAAGTTGTATCTCCAAGGAACTACGGAGCTTTCTATGTTCGGAAGTTCTAAGGTGATATCGTTACCAAGAGACTTGATATAAGTACTTATCTCGGGAGTAATGTTTGCAAAACTCTTATAAATGAATACTTGGCCAGTCCTGTAGAGGTTGTTTAAGAATCTCTCTGATCTCTCTTTTCCGTCAATTTTTCTAAACCATTGTTGAAAGAACTTCTCTACGCTCTTATTTTCATGAACAATACTTATGCCTTGGCTACCAAAATCCCCCATCAAATCAATAATATTTCGTACGATACCAACTTTATCATAAGCATCCATACACATCTTGATAATGCGTTTCTGCCTCTTTGGTATTTGCTCTTCTGGCCTAAAAGCATAATAATCTTGGTTAGTGTAACTAGGTCTTACGGACCTGTTTGGTTCTACATTGAGAAAATCCCTTTGAGATCCACGCGAGATTCCCTCGTATGACTCTATAGAGTCTGAGAACCTCTCAAAAGCCTTGGCTTTGCCGACATTGTCACCTTCATTCCAAGTTATAAAAGAGTCTTTTGACATTATTGGTTCCTATAAACAATTGGACTGTAATTGGATTGCTATTAGTTTATACACAAAAAACCTAATAAGCTCCATCAATACTGTCGGTGAACCAGCTGGGGCCAGAAAAGTCCTTTCCGTCAACCTTTAGGTCTTGAGAAATGGTGGCAAAACCCCCGTAGAAATTGTATATTGTGGCCTCCGGTAGTCTAGCTAGAGTTCTAGCGGACATGTTGGCCATGAGCAATGCCGAGTAACGGTCTTTCCTTAGTTTTCCCTTTTTACCCGTTCCTATGACGGTCTCGGGGGTGTCCCATTTGTCTCTCCCCGTTGCTGTTTGGGTTATCTGAATCATAGTCAGCTCATCCTTTAGATCTTCTATTTCCATGACGCATTGTTCTAGTGTGTCATAGCTTCTGCCCTTTAATCCGTCCTCGACGTTTGCTATGCCTAAGCTTACAGAATCAAACATTGGGAACAGTAACGCCTTGTCTTCAAAGTCTTTTCTCATCCCGTGGTTTGCCTCAGATAACCAGTCGTACTTAGAAAACTGACACATCTCAAGGATATGCAAACCCCTGTGGTCGTCTGTGTCTTTTGGTTTATCTTCATCTATAGCTGGCCAGATAGGTAATTCACCCTCCCCTATCTTGTCGTTGTCGTGAAGTGACTCCATTACGGCAATGCCGCCGCCACCAGCATCCATGGCAATATGAACACACGGGAAGATTCGCATGAGGTCTCTTATCTTTCTAGCACAGTAGGCATAGAAATCGCTCTCGGACGAATAACCACTCTTGACTTTTTCTTTATGTTCAGATCTATTTGTCGTCCAACAGTGTACGATCCTTCTATGGTCTGCATTGCACTCTAGCACAACGATACTGAAGTTATCTACTTCAGATGCTGGATCAACCCCAAAGATGTACTTCTTGTCCATGCCGCCCCTGAGTTGTGCTTGGAAGCATATCTCTTCTCCTTTGGAGTCTTTTACGGAATCTGTATCACTGGTTACACAGCTCTCAAGAAGGGTACGCTTAAAGAACCCTTGGGAATCGCGTGTGAAGCACGCTCCAAACTCCATTTGATATATTCCGGCATGAACCGTTGCCTTCGACCTAGCGACCTGTGAGGCGTCCATGAAGCCCTCTGGTAGAAGCTCGTAAGGAACACGGATTATTGAGTAGTCTTTCCAGTCAAAATCTTTTGGTGGATCTTCGCCAAATATCTCCCTAAGTCTATTTAACCTGCCTCGACTTTGTATTATAGACTTCCATTTTTTCCAGTACTCTGCAAAATGGTTAAAGTCGTAGTACGCCGTTCCCGAAAGTATGATTTGATTGTTTTTTCTCTCTAGAACCGAATCGGAGTCTTCTTCTAACTCTACACCTAATTCTTTAGCTCTCTTCCTAGCTGCGATCTTTTTGACATTCTCTATGGGGTCAGAACTGACGGAGGCAAAACCGGCTACAACTGTTTCAAAGATATCTCGCGGAATTGATGCAAACTCATCAGATATGATATCGTTAGCACGTTGACCACGAATTTTCTGGCCATCGCCAAGTGGGAGGCAAGTTATTCTAGAGTTATTGATCCTCATCACGCAACGGTCAACATCTCGCCTCGGACCACTATTATGATCACACATGCTTCTCAGTATGGGGGAGTTGTTCCAGATTGTTTCCATATACTCAAAAAGAACCTTAGACTGTCGGAAGGCAGCACCCACAATAACCACTTTTCTCTCCGGCAATAACAAGGCCCTAATCATAGCGTATAATGACAAAATAAAGGATTTGCCGAAGCCACGACTAGCTATGAGCATGGGGAATCTTCTGTCCCACATTTCACACAAGAATAGTGCTTGAGACGGAAGAATGTTTATCTTGAAAACATGTTTGCACAAAAAAGAAAAATACTCTGGCCTAGTCATAAGCCAAAGCAACTTTAGGTGGAAGTCATCTTCGTTGAAATTGACAAGCTTGAAAGGATTAAATAGATTCTTATCCTGTATGTCTAAGTTTAGCCAAGCTTCATCTATGTTTTTTAATTTATTCATATAAGGTTACATTACTTCTTGGATTAATTCTCCACCGGAAACAACGGGGTGTGGTCTTCCTAGTTGGTCGTAGTGCATTTTTTCAGTATCTACACCCATTAGTGTAAGAATAGTTCTAAGCAAGTCTGGCACTGTAACGGGGGCGGTAATGGGAGCAGATGCATGTTCATCAGTTGCACCTATAACTTGTCCCGGTTTAATTCCACCACCCGCTAATATAATAGACTGAGCCATTGACCAATGATCTCGTCCAGCCATCGCATTAATTTTTGGAGTACGTCCCATCTCACCCATCATAACAACTAAGGTTTCATCTAAAAGGCCACTATTCTCTAAATCATTAATCAATGCACTAAATGCACGATCAGAAGGAGGTATTAAGTCTTTACCTAAACTTGGAAAGCAATTAAAATGTACGTCCCAACCGGGAGAGTCAACGCCAACAAATCTACAACCCGCTTCGACCAATCTACGTGCTAGCAATGCACATTGCCCTATTTGACTATATCCATATTCTTCTCGTTTTTTATCAGATTCTTTATGAATATTAAAAGCTTTTTTAGCTTCAGGAGAAGTAATTAAACTATATGCCCTCTCATAATATTCTGATAAAGTTTTAGCGGGTCCATGAAGACGACTTTTTTCTAAATCATCAATATCTGCTAACAATCTATCGCGTAACGCTTGGCGGCTAGCGGGAGCAGATGGCACTAGATCACGCACTGTAAAATCAGGTTGAGATGGATCGGCGTCAATAACAAAAGGGGCATGTTGTGCTCCATAGAATCCGGGTCCACCAGCAGCCATAGCGTGTGGTAAATTAATATATGGAGGAAGTGGCCCATTCTGTCCCAATGCACGAGACACGACAGATCCTAATGAGGGATAAGTTTCATTATTTGGTACTGGATTATTACCATCTGCAAATGAAGCTTTATGTCCCGTCATAACTAAATGATATCCTGTTGTATGACCATTGTCATTATGACTGTGACTACGTATAATTGTGTATTTATCAGCAATTTTTGAACATAATGGAAGATTCTCACTGAGAAAAGTTCCTGGAACATTTGTATTGATAGTTTTAAACGGTCCTCTATAATCACTAGGGGATTCGGGTTTGGGGTCAAACATATCCATGTGTGGAGGACCACCTTCCAAAAACAAAAAAATACAAGATTTAGCTTTAGCCGGTTTTCCTGAAGATGCGTTGGCTTGTAATTCTAACAATCGAGGCAATGTTAAGCCATTCATTAAACTTACGGCACCAAGTTTTAATGCAAATCTTCGTGAAATCCCATCACAATAATTATGATGATTATCATCAACCCATAATTTTAACATGTTTAAAAAATTACCTTTCCACTATTATTTGACATCGTCAATAGTCGGACACTTTCTTGTTTTTAATACGCAATCTGCAAAGCCATAAAAAACTGCTTCGTTCGGGTCTAGATACCAGTCTCCGTCCTTGAACTTTCTTTTTAAATAATTTTTAACCTTCTCCTCTGTAGTGTCGGAATACTGTTCCTTAAAGTACTTTCCTTTAATACAAGAATCGGAATATATATCTAACATCTTGTCCATCTGCCTCTTCTCAAGAGCCGCACCCTTCTGTACATCTAGATAGTTACCAGAGTACTCACTTGATCCGAAGTGGCACATGAAATATGAGTTTGGTGTCATAACTCTATTGTCGGCGGCCTGTAAAATTATGCTACCCATGGACTCGGCCTGTCCGTAGGCTATAATTGTGACATAAGATTCGCAAAGGAGTATAGAATCGTAGATAGCCATTCCGTCATTCCAGTTACCCCCTATACTGTTCATATGAATTAGTATGGGGTCTTTGGATAGGTTATCTAGCAGCCGTATGTTTTTATAGACCATAGCCACCATTTTGTGATCCACCCCAGGATCTTCCTCACTATTGGCAATGTAGCTGTGTAAGAATAGTTCTCTATTTTTAACATCTACACCGTGAGAATTGATATCTGAAATCATGTCAACATTTATTGTCACTTCTTCCTCCCAATAGAGTAGTATTCGTTTACACGTTTCAGTATACTGCTAACAACAAGTTTTGCGTTCTTCTTGCTGTCACAGAATATGACATGTATGTCATCATACATCTGAAACTCTATTAACATCTTAAGCATATACTTATTAGTTATTTTTAACGAATTCCAGTTTTCGTCTGGTATGTCTGACCCCTCAGGAAAACTCATAACGTCCTCTAGGGAGAATTCAAGGACGAGAAATTTAAAGGGGAACCCTTTCATTCTTTCTATCTCACGCATGAACCTGTGCTTATCTTTGCCTAGGTTGATAGCGAGTTCCGATATCCTACCCTTTCTTTCTATGCAAACCTTGTCCTCTAGGCCTTCTATTGAATAATCGCCGGTGTCTAATTTTCTAACCACCATGCCGCTGCAATCGTGGTATCTACTTGTGTACCTGTTGAATGTGTAGCCATCTTGTTCTCTGCTATCTTTTACTACTGTATACGACGGTGCTTTAGCCATGCTTTTTTCTCACTATTTCTGTAAACAATCTTTCATAAAAGTGCTCGTTGGATGTGACCTCCTTGTGGCACCTTGAACAGAGTGTAATTCCATTGTCCATTTCAAACCTTAGCATGGATGCTGAAGACCACTTTCTTATGTGATGCACCTGTAACCGTCGCTTGGTTTTACAATGTGGCATCTGGCACTTGTACTTATCTCTAGATAATACTCGCTTACGCCATTCGGCATACACTGGATCGTCGTAGTTTCTACGCATTAGATTGGATCACTCTAGTTATCCTAACATCATTTAATATATCCTTTAATAAAATTGCGGTGGAGGCTGTTTCTTTTTGTTTGAGTATCGTTTCTGAAAATCTACAAAATGTAAAATAACACGCATCGTCTGGATTGCTCGCCTCAGTGAACACGGTGGGTTGTACAGAATTAAATTCTCCTAACCTAAAGCCCTTTAAGCGGGACATAACCAGTGTCAGGTCTAGTGTTACTTTGTAAATTATCATTAATCTTGAATATCATGCTCCACCATCAGCTTTATAAGATCCTCGAAGGAGTACTTAGGTGTCCATCCCAAGGTGCTAGCGGCCTTTTTATTACATCCTCTTAAATAATCCACCTCGGCTGGTCTGTAAAACTCTGGGTCTTGAACCACGTAATCAGACCAGTTATCAATTCCTGCGTGTTTAAATGCTACGTCTAAGAACTCGCGAATAGTATGAGTTTTACCAGTGCAAATGACATAATCATCTGGACTTTCCTGCTGGAGCATCATCCACATGGCTTCCACGTAATCTCCCGCATACCCCCAATCTCTATAAGCTTCCAAGTTTCCTAGACGTAGCTTTGGAAACTCTGGATCGAATCCGCTTTTAACGAATTCGCCAATCCACTTTGTAATCTTTCTCGTAACGAATGCTTCGCCTCTACGCGGACCTTCGTGATTAAATAGGATTCCGGCACTCGCGTGTATACCATACCCTTCTCTTACTAGCCTAGTCATGTAGTGTGCGGCACACTTGGCTATCGCGTATGGTGATTGTGGTGAAAACTTGGTGTCTTCGTTTTGATATTTTTCTTCTTCGCCATGAAAAGCGGTGTTCATTCTAACATCAAAGCTTTTTCCATACATTTCACTGCTGCTAGCTTGGTAAAATCTGGTACCAATCATGTCTAAGTCAATCATGCTCTGTAAAATGTTAAGACAACCCTTTCCTGTAATATCCCAAGTAAGTGCTGGTTGTTTAAACGACACGGCGACGTGAGACTGAGCTGCTAGATTATAGATTTCATCTACATGAACGTATTCTTTAAGTATTCCTGAAACGCTAAAGGCGTCTGTTATGTCACCTTGAACCACTTTGAAATTCTCATTACTGAGGATATGTTTGATTCTACCTGTATTGTCAGTACTAGAACGCCTAGACACTCCAATAACACTGTAGTTTTTTTCCAAGAGTAAATCTGCAAGGTGGCTACCGTCCTGTCCGGTAACGCCAAAAATAATAGCTGTTTTCATTTGTCCTCTTCCTATTAGTCTTTAACTGTCTCGGGCGTTAAGAATGGTTGGTCGACCATCTCATCGGTAAATTTATGATATTCTGCTAATCTCCCCCTCTCTGTTTCCATCGCTAGTCTCATTTTTTCCATTTCGATACCATACTCATTTGTTACTTCCGGATTAGCTATGAGATAGCTCATCCAACTTGTAAAATTCTGTTTGCTGTCTTCCAATCGCTTGACCCGCTGTTCTCTGGTCGCTTTCATTTCCTTTAGCATCGAGTTCTTCTTTGTTTGAAGTTCACGATAGTCTCTATTGAGTGATTCCTGTGACGCCTTCAGAGAGGCCACCTGACGCTCCATATTAAAGAGGTAGTCTGTATCCATCTGATCTGGATCATGTGCCCTCTCAGTCGAAATGAGAGCCTCTAGAGCGGCAATCTGCTCTATGTTGTCCTTATTATGTTTAAGAGATCTATTCATGAGCAATTCAAGCTTGATGAGATCAACAACTTGCAATTCTTCAGTTGGTATAACATCATCTTTGAACTGTGAAATAATCCTAGCCCAGTGGTATTGGAATAATTTTAACTCTTCTTCTGTGAATTGCTGTTTTAATTCTGACCAATATGGCCTAAAGGTTAAATCATACTTGGCTTTTTCGACATCTTCCTGCTCATCCATCCAAAATGGGTGCTCAAAGTCGCCCTTGGCAACTTTTTTCTTAATAAAACCGAGCACACTCTCGGGATCTCGGTCTAGTTCGGTTGCTATTCGGTTTGAACCGAATTCTAGGTTATCTTCTATGAAAGTTATCTCCTCTTTAGAGAATCGACCCTTCTTCATACCTATCTCCCTTGCGTATATTGTCTGAGGCCCATAATGGTTGCATATTTGTGTGGCTCCAAGCAGCATGTAATTGTTCTTCTCTGTCTGGACCGGTAAAATCAAATGAAGAAAGTGGACGAATGTGATCAACATGCCATTCACCATGATTCTCCCGCGTCATCCCCTCTGTAAACTGCCCCTCTAAATAATCCATTAGTTCTTTAGGCGTTAACCCAATATAATCAAAAGTGCGGGAGTTTTTCTGTTTTCCAGAGAGACACTTCCACAGCCCACTTCTCATATTAGATATTAATCTATAAACGGGGTCTTCTTTTCGCCGTTGTTTTCTCCACTTGTTATCAGATGCCCTACATTTCTCTGGGTTTTCTTTACGCCACTTGTTTACAGCTGCCGCTGCTTTCTCTGGATTTTCTTCACGCCACCGTTTCATGCGTTTGCTTGCACAATCCTTACACTCTGTCTTAAGCCCACCTTTTACACGTGATACAGAGCAGATTTTACTTCGACTTTTTTCCCGATAAAAATATTCCGTCGTTGCTGGTTTTTCTTCACCGCACGTTATGCATTTCCTCAAATCACCCTTCATGATATCCGTGCTCCCCTAAAATAGCCACTATCAAGTCAATAATCTCCTCGCGGCGTTGTTTTGTAATATAAACGTCGTTGATCATCTTAAGGTAGTCCATCCTCATGTGGGCAGGAAGGTATTTATTAATAGCATTTACCATTTCCTCTTTCTGCATGTGATCATATGAGGTAGAAAATTTGTTAGCCGTGTCAACGATGCGGTCTTCGTATTCTAACTGGGCCGGTTGGCATACTTTTTGTCTATCTGAGTTCTCAGATCCTAAAAAATGCTTGTCTCTAACGAAGTTTTTGAGTCGATTAGATAGATTGACACTGAGGAAGTTTTCCAAAGGGCGAATTCCATCATATCTATTAAGGGCTTCCATACATATAATAAAAGATTCTTGTTTTATATCATCTACTGTATATCCATAAAAGGTATATCTAGGTGATATTCTGTTGCAGACAATATCTATTTGGTCAACAACCTGTGTTTCAGTCATTCCTTTGGGTATTTTCATATTAGTCCTCCCATTTTATAGTCCTCCACTCCGTTCCGTCGTATCCTTCAAACTTCTTGGATACTTCGTTGAAAATAATAGTTCCTTTTTTGGGTCTACCAGGTCTTGTTTTTAATGGTTTAATAGAAATAGGGCCAGTTGATATATTGGTACTGCTTCGAGAGATATATTTTACCAGTTCTTGTGGTGTAATCTGAGTTATGTGACCTTTTGAAGAGAATAAAATACCTTCTTCGGTTAATTTTACATAACCACCATGGTATGCAAGGGCATTTCTAAAAAAATGAGAGTCTAGAGCAGAACTCTCAAAGGTAGATACAACTAAGGGGTCGTTTTCATGAAAGGTTTCCGTTAAGCCTTCGGATAAATGAGGAACTCTGCCAATACCACTATTTTCAATAAAGAGGGATTGTTCTCTTTCTAGTGTATAGACCTCATCTTTTAGGATTAATCTGCCTATCCCGACCTCTGATTGAGGTAGGGCCTCGTCTTCACTAGGGCAATAACATGTAATAGAGTATATAAACTCAGTATCAACGCCTATAGTGTTGGGCAAGCAGTAATTTTGTATATCCTCGTACTTGTCATTAAATACTGGGTGCTTTGTTTCGTCAAAGCAGCAGCCATCTAAGATAATCTTCCCAGACGAGTACTTTGCTGGGCTAATCCCCCACGGTAATGTCTTGATTGTCGTCATTTATTAAGTCCTGTAGGTTTTTGTCTTCCTTCTTGAGATCTTCCGCTACGCCTTTTTCTAAAGATGCGGTAGCTTTACAACAAGTAACAGATTCACATTGAGTAGGATTGTCTTTACGTCCGTTTGGTTTCTCTGTCATGATTTTGTTTCCATGGTTTAAGTGCTAATGGATATTCTTCTTACTCTATTATACACAGAAGAGGGCAAAACTCCAAAATTTGTTTTGTAAAAACATGTAAAAACGACTAGAATAGAGTAGATCAATGGTTGAAAAGTGATCTGATTCAGTAAATATTCGTATAAAACCGTTAAATGGGGCTGTGGTATATCGAGTCCAAGTCCAACTGAATGAAGAGTGACCGGCGAGTTTCCAAGGACTCCAAGGTCAGGCAAAAATTGAATCTAGGCTCTGCGTTACCAACCAACCTAGTACTGTAAAGGCCGCAAGGCAAAAAAAATTGAGTAATAGAAAAGAAATAAGTACTTAAAGACCTGACTGCTCTTCAACCCAACCTAGTGCCTGTTGTATTCTTTACAGGTATAAATGGTCTTGGTGCGTACATTAGGGAGAAATAAATGACAAACAGACTGTGCAAGTTGTGTGGAGAGTGGAAACCGCTGTCCACTGAGTTCTTCCACCGCTTCAAAACTAGAAGTAAAAGTGGAGACGGGTGGCATGAGGGTTTTCGACATCAATGTAGAAAGTGTCGAGCCGCTCGTCAAGCCGCTCGTAACAAAAAAAAGTTGCAAGAGATGAAAGAGAACCCAGAGGAATACGAGAAGTTTCGCAAAAAAGAGACGAGGCGTCAGATGGATTGGCAGACAAAAAGGCGATACTGGAATCGTCCGCACAGAAGAATAGCTGAAAACCTGCGTAAAAGAATACGCAACGCGTTGAAACAAGCAAACGGGACGAAATCCGCACGCACATTGGAACTTTTGGGGTGCGATATTGAGTTTTTGAGGCAGCATTTGTCTAATCAATTCACTGAAGGTATGACTTGGGATAATTACGGCGAGTGGCACGTTGACCACATCAAGCCATGTGCAGCATTCGACCTGACGGACCCCGAACAGCAGCTACAATGTTTCCATTACACCAATCTGCAACCACTTTGGGCTATAGATAATCTATCTAAGAGTGACAAGTGGGAGGGGCAAATAGCAGCTTGTGGTTGCGGTGTGGAGCGATAAGGGGCGGTCTAATAATAAACATAATACTTAATGGTGAGGTTTAGGTAAGACAACCGTAGAGTTTGTTCCGTGTTGCGTCTGCACCACCTAGGGTTTTCTTGGTGAAAGGAGTAACCTTATCGTCGAAGATAAAACCGGGTCCCCCCGGACGCTCGTTTGTCAATAGGGGAAGTGCTAATTTTGTGATAAAAAAAAGATTGGGAAAGTTTGTGGTTTTTGGCTAATGTCTATTGACACATCATGCCGATAATGTATAATAGAGACATGACAAGCAACAACAACAACAGAGGAAACACAATGAACCATCACATCAATTCAATCTACTCGACAATGAATGGCGGTTATGATGCAGAGATCGACCGCACCGGTGCTGCCTATCGTATCATCATTCAACACCTTGGTGCAACGTATCTGCATTATTCTAGTACTGAGGATGGTTGCTACGATTATCTTTATAGTATTGTTCGATAGGGGTTGACAAGCAATTTGAATTCTGGTATAATACGAACATGACAAACAACAACAACAACAACGCAAAAGGAAACAACATGACCAACCAACGAAAAATCAGAAATGGCGTATCGGCTTCGCATAATCTAGTTGTGAAAGCCGATAGAGATGCGGTTATGGAGCTTCCCCGACTAAGTTTCTGGCTCAACTGGAATAGGGGTTGACAAGCAATTCAAATTGTGGTATAATAAGAACATGACAAACAACAACACAAAAGGAATGAAAGTTATGAATCTTGGAACTATGAACGGTTGGGTGAACGAGCCAACAGAATACACTAGCCACTTGGCTGAGTGTGGTACTGAACGGGAAACCGTTTCGTGTAATACTGTCAATGGTGTGATTACTCGCACGCCCACGATGGTACGCGTCTACAATGAGACGCGAAAGCAACTAGGCAACTGTTACAATGAGTACACTTGTAATGATTGCGGAATCAGCTACAAGGTTGATTCAAGTGGATAGGGTTTAACCCGCAAGCCTTGCCCTAGTCGCAAGCATAGCCAGCCGTGAGGCTATTCAAGATACCGGCATTTTTATTTTAGTACAGGGGAAAGATAAGATGATGAAAGAACTGAATCCAACAATCAAATGTCAAGACGGATTCACCATGTCTGTGCAGGGTAGTCAATTCAGCTACGCTCTACCCCGTGAAGATGATCCCACTGATGGCTATACTCACGTTGAGTGCGGGTTTCCTTCAAGCACGCCGGTTACCCCAGCACTACTTGACTATGCCGAGTACGGAAACAACGAAGGCATTTACCCCTATACACCGGTCGAGGTAGTACAGGCAGAGCTTGATGCACACGGTGGAATAGCTACGGGCTGCCTACCGTCTTAGCCTATCCAGTCGCCTAGGGGTGGTATTGGACTAGGTAGGGGTTGACAGGGGAGAGGTCCGGGGGGGCCCGGATATTTAATGAGCGTTTGGCACGCTATTAATCTACAATCGGGCTATCGGGGCAAGCACAACAAAATTCACAGATTTTTAAATCCTTATGACGTATAGACTTACGAAGGCACTAAATAATAATGACGATTGGCACGCTATTTGTGAAGCTCGCCATTCATCACTATGACAACACTAATTCCCACATTGAGACGAGCCAACCCTAATCATATCAACCACTTAGAGAAAGCGTTGTCCATATGACATCATTTGGCATATTCCAATATCAAAAAACGCCTTATATATAGCATATGCCGTTTGGCACGGAAAGTGCATTATATACTATATAGAAAACAACAACACTTAACAAAGGAAACCAAAATGACCAATGCAAGAAAAATCAGAACCTCGGTTGAGAATCATTCGGCCCATCGTGATTGCAACGGGCTGAAACTGCACAACAACGGAGTGTCGGCCTCTCATAAGCTAGTCGCGAAAGCTGATAGGGATGAGGTGATGGACCTTCCGCGACTAAGTTTCTGGCTCAAGTTGGATAAGCAAGATACGGAAAATGAGCAAGCTCGACAAGAGTTTGACGCTTGGATGGATGGGCAAATTGCGGAACAACGGGCATTTGAGGCCCACATTGACAGTTTGATAAGTTAGGAAAGTAACATGAGAATCGGATACCCAAAAAACCTGTTAAAGCTACAACGTGAATGTAACCAGAAATTGAAAACAGGGGTTGACAAGCAACCCGAACTAGGGTATAATGAAGGAATGAAAGAGAGAATCAAAAGCTCAACTGGAGCCGCAAGGCTAGGATTAAGAGTCACTGCATGAGAACGCTCAACTGGAGCCGCAAGGCTAGGATTAAGAGTCACTGCATGAGAACGCTCAACTGGAGCCGCAAGGCTAGGATTAAGAGTCACTGCATGAGCACAGGGCACAAAGGGTTGAAACCCGCAAGCCTAGCCCAAGTCGCTAGCATAGTTCAGGGTACTATTCAACAGCCCCAAAATACAATTTGAATTAGACCGGCCT
>Ga0310125_10000135_pt1 | contig 30923 bp, 24 predicted proteins | sample CB11b_Tmax_Bot8__FD_203508 | JGI IMG/M metagenome (GOLD analysis project Ga0310125, IMG submission 203508) | Marine microbial communities from Western Arctic Ocean, Canada - CB11b_Tmax_Bot8 | ecosystem: Environmental > Aquatic > Marine > Oceanic | place: Canada: Western Arctic Ocean | collected... | reverse complement strand
TACCTGACGGCGAAGCGATATCGCCGGACGTCCGCGTCACGGTCGATTTGACCGCGCTCCTCCGAGCCGTCGAATCTGTTGTCGAACGGGCCGTGGAGCGGCAGATGCGTCTGCTAGCGATCTCAGACGATGATCATCCACAGCTCCTCTACTCCGAACGACAGGCGGCCGAGCGGTTAGGGCTCACGCCGACGGCACTCAAGGAAGAGCGGCTGAAGGGGCGGATCGATTTTCTCAGCCGCGGTCGCCAAGTCAAGTACTTGCCCGAGCACCTGGTTCGGTACCAGACGAGCTGGGAACGGACAGCCGATCAGTGATCGTTGTGTCCGAGACGGCACTCGTGCCAAACCCGATATCCGCTGACGTTCACCGCGCGTTCGTCGACGCTCGACAGCGTCGCTTCTAATCAATTGGTGTGTTCAATAGGAGGTAGATATGGCTTCTGCATGGGTCACGAGAGAATGGATGGATGGCAAGAACCGTTGCCGCAAGAGAGCGGCGAACGGGATGAAGGGCGTCAGCGGCAAAGACCGATTCGTGGTCGAGTGGACCGAGCCTGATGGACAGCGGCGTCGCGAGAAGATCCCCGCGACCGGCCGCGTGGCAAAAAGACTGGCCGACCAACTGGTCAGGAAGATCAACTCGGAACTGACGCTCGGCACCTACGATCGCAACCGGCGACAGCCTTGGTTGGAGTTTCGTGTCGAGTTTGAGCGTCTCGTTCTGCCGGCAAAGCGACCGGCGACCCAACGGCTGACGCGGGATACGCTGGATCTATTCGAGAGGCTCTGCCACCCCAGGTACGTGGAGGAAATACGGACACGAACGATCGACAGGTTCAAGTCAATGCTGGGGATTCGCCGCGGGCGGAATCCCGGCTCGACACTCTCGCCCTGCACGGTGAACCGACACCTTCGCCACCTCAAGGCCGTGCTCAACAAGGCGGTGAAGTGGGAGGCCTTGTCCAAGCTGCCGGAGTTCGCATTCCTGGATGAGCCAGAGAAGGAAACGGTGTACTTGCCGCCGGACGAGTTTGGTCGCATCTATGTCGCGTGCGACGACGCCAAGTACCCTGTCGGGCGGGCGTACAACCCGTCGGAATGGTGGAGGGCACTCATTGTCTCGGGCTACATGACTGCGATGCGGATCACCGAGATGCTCACACTCCCGTGGGAAGACGTGCATCTCGACGACGCGTTCCTGGTCGTCCGCCACCGGCACACCAAGGGCAAGCGTGACGACCTCATCCCGCTGCATCCGGTGGTCATCGAGCATCTGCGGCTGATCACCGACTACGGGGCGTTGGTATTTGACTGGCCGATGTCGCGAACAACGCTTTGGGCGGAGTGGGCTCGGATTCAGCGGGCGGCGGGCGTGCACCGTCCCTGCCACGAGGATCACGTGCACACCCCGCGGTGCCACGTTTACGGCTTTCACTCGCTCAAGAAGGCCTGTGGGACGCTCAACGCCACGCTGTTGCCCAAGGCGGTCCTGAACGCGTTCATGCGGCACCGCTCGTTCGCCACGACGGAGAAGTACTACTTGAACCGCGACGCCCTCGCGAAGGGCGTGACGGATCAGATGTTCGTCCCAGACGTTTTGCGGACGGATTCTTGATCGGCGATGAGGCGCTGGTGAGGCGCGACCATTTGGCCCGCCTCACCAGTTTGACGTAACTCAGTGGCCGAGGTGGGATTCGAACCCACACACCCCTTACGGGATACGGGATTTTAAGTCCCGTGCGTCTGCCAGTTCCGCCACTCGGCCGTCAGAGGGCAGCCTTGCGGTGGGCGGGTGGGGTCCGAAAGGCTGAGGGTTGTCTAGTTCCACGCAGCTAAATCGGACCGGGCCTGGTCAATCAGCCTCTCCAATGCGACCAGATCGTCACTGGGAGCCGACTTGGCACAACTCTGCAGCATCCCCAACGCACGGTCGGGGTGTCCGGCCTTGAGCGTCACCAGGGCCAGGTCGCGGCGTTGGGCGTACGAGGCGGGTTCGAGCAGGGTCAGCCGCTGCTGCACCGACAGCGCCGGCTTCCAATTCTCGTGCTCGAGGTAGATCGCCTTGAGGTTGTTGAGCATTCTCTGGATGATCTGACGCGGCCGGGCCGGGGCCAGGGCCGGAACGAGCTGTTCGTGGGTCAGCCCGGTGAGCTGGTTCAGCCAGGCCAGACACTCGTCGAGTTCCATCACGCGGCCGCTCGAGAAGGCATCGACAAACAGCGGTCCCGCGGGTGCGTCGAGCCGGCAGAGAAAGTGCACCGGTGCCGCGACTCCTTCGAGCCGAATCTTCAACCTCCGGGCCACGGCCATGTAGATCAGCGAGAGGCTGATCGGGATGCCGCGGCCGCTGGCGATCACCTCCGAGAGGAAACTCCCCTCGACGGTACGAAACGCCTCGGCGCTGCCGGTCAGCCCGTGGCTTCCCGAGAGGCATCCGGCGAGGGATTCGAGCATGTCCTGTTCGTCTGCAGCGCGAGCCATCGGGCCGGCCAGTTCCTGGGCCCGGTCGTCGAACCACTTCAGCGTGTCACCAAAACTCAGCGACGGGCAGCGATCTCGAGCCAACTCGAGCGCCGCGACTTCCAGGTCCACGTCGTCCTGGCGAACCAGCAACTTTGCGAATTCTTCATCCGCGGCAAAAACAGACTCGGCATCAAACGACGGCACCCTGGAACTCCCCATGCGAGTTGTCACGAGACGTGCCAGCACGACGCGGACGTCGGTGGCACCGGCGGAATTCTAGCCCGGTCAGCCTCCGGCGACAATCGGATTCCCGGTCGGTTTGTGAGACTCGAGGCACTTCGGCGTGCTGCGTTGGCGCGGGTCGGGGTGAGCGTCAAGATGGACCGTCGGCTGGGACCCGGACTTTCGGACTTCAGCTCCCCAGCCACCCATTCACGGAGACAGCTCGATGATTCGCCCGCGTGTGCATGCCTCACCGTTGACCTGCCTGGCCCTGGGTCTTTGTCTGCTGCTGGGCTGTGGTGATCCGAGTGGCCCCGAGACCGCCCCGGGGGCCGGTGACTCTGTGTCCGGAGGCGGCCAGCAGGAGGGTCAGACCGGCGGCGGGTTGCTGAAGGTCGGTGGCAAGAAGCAGGAAATGGGCAACTACATCATCCTGGGAACGCTGACCGACCAGTTCGATCGAGCCCAGTCCAAGGCCAACGTCGAGGACACCCTGGCCAAGCACTCGGACATCGACGCGATGGTCGGCCTGTTTGCCTACAACCCCGTCGACATCCTCGAAGCACTCGGGCAGGCCGGTCGCCTGGGCGAGAAGCAGAAGATCCAGGTGATCGCCTTCGACGAGGCCGACGAGACCCTGCAGGGGATCAAGGACGGGACGGTGCACGGCACCGTGGTCCAGAACCCCTACGAGTACGGGTACCGGTCGATCGAGGTGCTGGCGGCGCTTGAGAGCGGCAAGACCGATGTGATCCCGGAAAACAAGTTCATCGACATCCCGGCCCGCAAGATCCGGCAGGCCGAGGTCGACGCGTTCTGGAGCGACCTGAAATCGAAGGTCCAAGGCGATGCGAAGAACGAGACGAAGCCGGGCAAGCCCCGTTTTGCCTACGTCACCAACGGAGTCGCCTCGTTCTGGACCATCGCCAGCAAGGGAGTGACCGCAGCGGGCGTCAAGCTGGGGGTGAACACCGACGTGTTGATGCCGGCCGAGGGCATTGCCGACCAGAAGCGGATGATCGAGGACCTGATCACACGAGGCGTACAGGGGATCGCCGTCAGCCCGATCGATGCCAAGAACCAGGTCGCGCTGCTGAACCAGGCCGCCGAAAAGACCCGGCTGATCACTCACGACTCAGACGCCCCCGACGCCAACCGGCTGGTCTACATCGGCGTGGACAACTACTCGGCAGGCCGGATGTGTGGCGAGCTGGTCCGCGAGGCCTTGCCCCAGGGTGGCAAGGTGATGCTGTTCATCGGGCGGCTCGAACAGGACAACGCGCGGCTGCGTCGCCAGGGCGTGATCGATGCCTTGCTGGGCCGCGAGCCGGATTCGACACGGTTCGACCCCGCCGACAAGGTCCTCGAGGGCCGCTAGGCCAACTGATGACCGACGCCACCAGAGAACCCCGCCCGCCCCGCCTGCTCGACGTCCGCGCCGTCAGCAAGCGGTTCCCCGGCGTGCTGGCTCTGGATCGGGTCGACCTGGTGCTGGACCCCGGCGAGGTGCTGGGGGTGATCGGCGAGAACGGGGCGGGCAAGAGCACGCTGATGAAGATCCTGGCCGGGGTCCAGCCGGCCGATGGCGGCCTTGTGCTCGTCGACGGGGCGCCGATCGAGATCGACGGCGTCGAGGCGGCGCTTGGGGCCGGCATTGCCCTGATTCACCAGGAACTCAACCTCGCCGACAACCTCGATATCGCAGCCAACATCTTCCTGGGCCGCGAGCCCTGCCGGGGACCAGGAAGGGTGCTGATCGACCGGGGGCGGATGCTCAGCGATTCGCGACAGTTCCTCGAGATGGTCGGGCTGGACAGGGATCCCTCGACGGTGGTCTCGGAGTTGACCATCGGGCGGCAGCAGATGGTCGAAATCGCCAAGGCGCTCTCGGTGGATGCCCGGGTCCTGATCATGGACGAGCCCACCTCGAGCCTCTCGCAAAGCGAAGCCGAGAGCCTGTTCGAGGTGATCGGTCAACTGCGTGATGCGGGCAAGAGCATCGTTTACATCTCGCACCGGCTCGGCGAGGTGACTCGACTGGCCGACCGAGTCACGGTGCTCAGGGACGGCCGCAATGCCGGTGAACTGGATCGGCAGGAAATCAGCCACGATGCGATGGTCCGGCTGATGGTCGGCCGGGACATCGAGGAGTGGGATCGCGAATCGGACCGCGAGCCCGGCGAGGTGGTGCTCGAGGCCCGGGGTCTCCGCTCGCCGGCCTTCCCAGCTCACCGGCTCGACTTCGCACTGCGGCAAGGCGAGATCGTGGGGTTGGCCGGATTGGTCGGAGCCGGCAGGACCGAGTTGTTGCAGACGCTGTTCGGGATCACCCCGGCGTTGGATGGGCACTTGAGGATCGGCGACATCCCGCTGCTGCCCCAGGACCCTCGCGCGGCGATCTCTGCCGGCATGGCGCTGGTGCCCGAGGACCGCAAGCAGCAGGGGCTGGTGTTGGGGATGGCGGTCCGAGAGAACATCAGCCTGCCCTCGCTGAAACGCGACTCCGGCCCCGGCGGGTTCCTGGACCGGGGCCGCGAAAGGGAATCCTGTGGCCGGATGATCGAGCGGTTGCGGGTCAAGACGCTCGGCCCAGAACAGGTGGTGCAGTATCTCTCGGGAGGCAACCAGCAGAAGGTGGTGCTGGGCAAGTGGTTGGCGATGGAACCCCGGGTGCTGTTGATGGACGAACCGACGAGAGGGATCGACGTGGGGGCCAAGCAGGAGATCTATGCCCTGATGGAGGAACTGGCGGCCCGGGGTGTGGCGATCCTGTTTGTGTCGAGTGAAATGGAGGAGGTGCTGCGGATGTCGGACCGGGCACTGGTGATGCACGAGGGACGGATCGCCGGGGAACTGGACCGGGACGTGCTGGGGGGATCCGAGGGCGAGGAGGCGGTGATGCAACTGGCCACCGGGGCAGCGTCTGCCAGGGCGATGGAGGCGGACGGATGAAACAGGTGCTGGGCATTGGCGGGCTGTTGCTGGTGGTGTTCGTGGCGACGGCGTTAATGAGCGACGCGTTCCTGAAGCCGTTCAATCTCGAGAACCTGATGAAGCGATCGGCCCTGTTCGGGATCATCTCGATCGGCGTCGCCTTCGTGATCATCACCGGCGGCATCGATCTCTCGATCGGTTCGATCATCTGCCTGGTCGGGTGCGGTCTGCCGTTTCTGCTGCAGGTCGAGTATGTCGCGGTGGGCCAGGTCCCGGTGGTGTCGGTGACAGCCGAGACCGGCACACTCGAGTTGGCCCGGCCACCGAGGGGGCTGTCTGTCGGTGACCGGATCGGGTTGGCCGGGGGCAAGAAAGAGAATGTCGGCGTGTATCTGGTGGCATCGGTCACCGGCACCAGCGTGGTACTCGAAGCGGGCCCCGAGTCCGACGACAGCGGCGGTCGGCTGACCAGGATTCTTCGGGCTGAATCCGGCTCGACCTTCGTGACGGTACCCGGTCACGGGTTGCAGGTGCGAGACCGCGTGACGTTTGTGTTGGAGGACGGTCACGAGGGAGCCACGGCACGGGTGCTGTCGGTCGAGGGAGATCGCCTGGGCCTCTCGGAGGCACCTCCAGGCGAGTTGTCGGGACTGTATGGACTTTATCGCCGACCCTGGACCAGCGTGCCGGTGGCCCTGGGGATTGTGCTGGGCGCGTCGCTGGCGATCGGCCTGTTCCACGGCTTGCTGATCGCCAAGCTGAAGTTGCAGCCATTTGTGGTGACGCTGTGCGGTCTGCTCTTGTACCGCGGCATCACGCGGGGTTTCACCCAGGACCAGACCCAGGGCCTGATCGACGAGTACCCGACGCTGAAACTGATTGCCACGGCGCAGCTGGCCCGGATCCCGATGACGTGGGGGCTGCTGGTGGTCGGTGGCGTGATGCTGGTCGGTGCGTTGGCCTGGGGCGTGACGATTCGTCGTCGGGTTGGTGCAGCGCGAGTCTCGTGGGGGGACCTGGCGATGCCGGCAGTGACACTGGCGATGGGCGTGTCGCTATTGGGCTGGGGCGTGGGCACGATTTCGCCTCTTGAGACTCTGGCGATCGAGGCCAGAGAGCGGGAGGAGGTGCGGGTGGACCTGCCCAGGAGGACGACTCGCGTGAGCATGCAGGCCCGGGCACCGGGCTCGGACTGGGTCACCCTGGCCGAGACTCAGGTGGAGGAATCGGAGACGATCCAGGAGCTGACCGTGCCGTCGCTCGAGACGATCCGCGGTGCCAGGCCGGGAGACTGGTCGCAGCTGCAGGTGGTGGTACTCGAGCGGGCCCGGCTCGAGATCGGCCTGCCGGCTCCGCTGGTGATCCTGCTGGTCGTGGCCCTGATCGCCTCGGTGTTTCTCAACCGCACCATCTACGGCCGCTACCTGTTGGCGATGGGGAACAACGAGGAGGCGGCTCGCTACAGCGGGATCGACACCGATCGGATGATCATCCTGGCGTATGTGATCTGTGCCGGGTTGGCGGGATTGGGCGGAGTGCTGTTCGTGCTCGATATCAACTCGGCCCAGCCGGTCGACTTCGGCAACTTCTACGAGTTGTATGCGATCGCCGCGGCGGTACTGGGTGGCTGCAGTCTCCGCGGGGGCGAGGGGACGATCGTGGGGGTGGTGATCGGAGCGGCGTTGATGCGGGTGCTGAAGAACATGATCACGCTGGTGGACTGGATGCCGACCTACATCGAGTACGCCATCATTGGAGCGGTGATCCTGGCCGGTGTGATCGTCGACGAGCTGGTCAAGCGGGCCGCGGCCAGGCGGCGGTTGACTCGGATCCGCGGCGGTGGCGACGAGTCGGGCCGGTGATTGGCGTGGCGATGAGGATCCGGCGACGGGTAAGATCGGCTCATCGCCTTCATTTCAGGAAGCCGGGACACCGCGATGAATGACACGACGCTGAAGAGACGGGCCCGAGTCGTTGGACTGGTGGCTATCGGCCTGCTGGTCGGGGGGCTGGTCGGGGTGTTTTCGCACGAGGCTGTTGCCGAGATCAAGGGTCGGTCGCGGCTGCCTCGGGTTCCCGAGGGGTTCACGATCGAGGTGGCTGCGGCCTCGCCGCTGGTCAAGCACCCGATGCTGGCCGGGTTCGATCATCGTGGCCGGTTGTTCATCGCCGCGAGTTCGGGCCAGAACATCCGCTCCGGCGACCTGGTCAAGGATCCTCCCAACCTGGTCCGGATGATCGCTGATACCGACGGGGATGGGGTCTTTGACCGCAGCACGATTTTCGCCGACAAAATGACTCTGCCGATGGGCGCGTTGTGGCACCGTGGTGCGTTGTACGTGGCCAGCCCGCCCAACATCTGGCGGCTGCGTGACCTGGACGACGACGGAGTGGCCGATGAGCGAACGATCCTGGTCGACACGTTCGGATTCAGCGGCAACGCAGCGAGCGTGCACGGCTGCTTCCTGGGCCCCAACGGCCGGCTGTACTGGTGCGACGGTCGTCATGGCCACGAGTTCCGAGACAAGGACGGATCGGTGACCAGCAAGGGCAAGGCCGCCAGGATCTTCAGCTGCCGGCTCGACGGTAGCGATGTGCAGACCTGGTGCGGTGGAGGGATGGACAACCCGGTCGAAGTGGATTTCACGGCGACCGGTGAGATGATCGGCAGCGTCAACATCTTCCTGGGTCGGCCTCGAGCCGATTGTCTGGTGCACTGGGTCGATGGCGGGGCCTACCCGAGATATGACCAGGCGTGCGTGGCCGAGTTCCCCAAGACCGGCCCGCTGATGCCACCGTTGGCGCGGATGGGTCACGTGGCGGTGTCGGGCATGGCCGTGTACCGCTCGAAGGAATTCGGGCCCGGCTACCGGGGCAACATCTTCACCACGCTCTTCAACACTCACAAGGTGGCCCGCAGCGTGGTCACCCGCGACGGAGCCACGTTCCGCACAACCGAGAGTGATTTCCTGGTCAGTGACGATCCCGATTTTCATCCCACCGACGTGCTCGAGGACGCCGACGGCAGCCTGCTGGTGATCGACACCGGAGGCTGGTTCCGGATCGGGTGTCCGGTGTCGAAGGTGGCCAAGCCGGAAATCCACGGCGCGATTTACCGGATCCGCCGCAAGGGGGCTCACAAGGTCAAGGACCCCCGCGGCAGCTTCCTCGACGTCGCTCGCCTGACCCCCGCCGCACTGGCCCGTCATCTCGACGATCCCCGCCCGGTGGTTCGCGAGCGGGTGATCGATCGCCTGGCGGTGGCCGGGATCGACGCGATCAAGACGCTCGAGGGCGTATTGTCCGAACAGGGATCGAAGTCGATGCGCCGACGACTGGGCGCGGTCTGGTCGTTGTCGCGGATCGAGCACGACAGGTCGCTGGGCTCCATCCGCAAGGCTCTGCAGGATGCCTCGCCGGAAGTCCGAGTGGCGGCGTCTCGGTCGCTGGGCACACGCGGTGATCGTGCCGCGGTGCCAGGCCTGGTCAAGCTGCTCGCCGGCGACACCTCACCGGCGGTCCGCAGACAGTCGGCGACCGCGCTGGGGCAGATCCTGCACGTGGCCGGGGTTTCGGGCACGGCCGCGACCCGTGCCCCCACGGTGGCCTCGTTGCTCTCCGCTTCGGCGCGACCCGGGATCGATCGATTCGAGGAACACTCGCTGCTGTTTGCTGTGATCCGCACCAACGATCCTGCTGCCACGCGGCCGTTGCTGTCGGATCGCCGTCCGGCGATCCGCCGCGCCGCACTGATGGCACTCGACCAGATGTCAGACGGCAAGTTGACTCGCGAACTGGTGGTGCCGTTGCTGGATACCGACGATCCCGACCTGCAGCAGGCGGTGCTCGAGGTGATTGGTCGTCACAAGGGCTGGGCCGACCAGACACGAGGCCTGCTGGAGACGTGGTTGTCGGAGAAGACAATTGCTTCGGATCGCTCGGCGGTCATCCGCGGCTTCCTGCTGGCCCAGCAGGGCGCGGAGGCGATCCAGGGTTTGGTGAGTGAGCGGTTGGGAGATAGCGGGCTGGGCCTTCCGGCCCGGCGGCTGCTGGTCGAGGTGGTGGGTCGTTCGAGCCTCGAGGCATTGCCCTCGGGCTGGCACGAGGCTCTGGTGAAGTCGTTGGGACACGATGATCGGGTGATCCGCGAGGGTGCGGTGCGGGCGTTGGCCTCGCGGCGCTTGGTCGGACCGGAACTCGAGGGCCTGATTGATGACACCGGTCAAGCCTCGGCCCTGAGGGTCGCGGCGTTGGCGGGGTTGGCCGAAAAACCGCTGGGAGCTCGACGGTTCGGGTTCGTCATGAAACAACTGGATGCCGAGTTACCGGCTCTGTCGAGGCTGGCGGCGGCGCGGGTGGCGGCGGCGGTGCGATTGAGCAAGTCTCAACAGGTCCAGCTGGCCTCACGCATCAAGACCGCCGGGCCGCTCGAGCTGCCCGTGCTGCTGAAGGCCTGTCGCGACCTCGGTGATGCCGATGTGGCCTCGGTGGTGCTCGGGAGTCTCGAGTCGGCCAGGTCGGGCGACAGCCTGGCGGCGGCGGATTTGATCGGTGCGGTCGAGGCTCTGCCGGCTCCGCTGCGGGACCGGGGTCAGAAGCTGCTGGCCCGGGTCGACGGGAAGCTGGCAGCGCGCAGGGCGGCGTTGAAGGGCCAACTGGCGGGCCTGGCTGGTGGCGACGTCGAGCGTGGCCGAGCGATCTTCTTTGGCAAGAAGGCGGCCTGCAGCGGATGCCACGCGGTGGGCACCCGCGGCGGACGGGTCGGTCCGGGTCTCACCACCATCGGCGACATCCGGCAACCGGCTGATCTGCTCGAATCAATCGTGCTGCCCAGTGCCTCGTTCGCCCGCGGGTTCCGTTCGTACACGGTGGCCACCGAGTCGGGCCGCGTGTACACCGGGGTGATCAGCCGCGAGACGACCGAGGCGATCTGGATCAAGGCGGCAGACCTCTCGGAGGCCCGAGTGCCCCGCAGCCAGGTCGAGGCGATCAGGGAGTCATCCACGTCGATCATGCCCCAGGGCCTCGACAAGACCTTCTCGCCGGCACAGCTCGCCGACTTGCTCGCGTTTCTGCGAAGTTGCCGGGCCGCCGCTGCGACCCCCACGACTGCCAAGTAGCCTGCTTCTCACCTCAAGACGTGCCGCAAAGACCATGTCCCGCGAAGCGATCTTCGAAGCCAGCCTCGACTACTTCCTGGGCCCGATCCGTGAGTTTCTTCACGACGAGACGGTGACCGAGGTGATGGTCAACGGGCACGACGAGATCTACATCGAGCGTCGTGGCCAGTTGATCCGCACCGAGGCGTCCTTCATCAGCCCCGATGCGTTGCTGTCGGCCGTCCACAACGTGGCTCAGTACGTGGGCCGCGAGATCGATGAGGATCGGCCGGTGCTCGACGCGAGGCTGCCCGACGGATCGCGGGTGCATGCGGTGATTCCTCCCAGTGCCCGCATCGGGACCTACCTGACCATCCGCAAGTTCCAGCGCGACATCATGGGCCTGGGCGATTTCGTGAGACTGGGAAGTCTCTCGGAAGTGGCTCGCGAGTTCCTCGAGTTGTGCGTCGTGCTGCGGAAAAACATCGTGGTGGCCGGAGGCACCGGGACGGGCAAGACCACGATGCTCAACGCGGTCTCCACAGCGATCCCCGAAGCAGAACGGATCGTGGTGATCGAGGACAGCTCGGAATTGAGACTGGCTCAGACCCACTGCCTGTATCTCGAGAGCCAGCAGGCGGACAAGCAGGGTGAGGGGGGACTGGGGATCCGTGACCTGTTCCGAGCCAGCCTCAGGATGCGGCCGGACCGAATCCTGGTCGGCGAGGTGCGTGGGGGTGAGGCTCTGGACATGGTGCAGTCGATGATCAGTGGCCACTCGGGCAGCCTGACCACCGTGCACGCCACGTCGCCTCGAGACGCCCTGGTGAGGCTCGAGACTCTCTCGTTGATGTCCGACGTCGAGTTGCCCGTCTACGTTGCCAGGGCCCAGGTCGCCTCGGCCATCCACCTCGTGGTCCAGCTGTCGAGGTTCTCGGAGGACGGATCGCGGAAGGTGACCCGGATCACCGAGGTGTTCGGGTTGGATGAGACGAACCGGTACCAGGCCCAGGACCTGTTCGTCAGCCGGCTGACCGGCCGGGATGAGAACGAGATGCTGACGGCCGACCTGTCGCCCACCGGAACACGGCCGACGTTTGCCGACGAGCTGTCCGAGTACGCTCTCGAGCACCGCGCCGAGCTGACCCGCTCGATCTGGGGCCTGGATGGCTAGCTGCCTTCCTCCGAGCCGCTTGAGCTGACAAACCTCAGCTCGCCTTAGGCTTTGCCTTCGGCTTGTCCTTGGGCTTCGCTTTCGGCTCGTCTTTAGGTTTCGCCTTCGGCTTGTCCTTGTCCTTGGCCTCGGGCTTATTCTTGTCGATATCCGAACCGCTGCGGGTCGACACGTTGGTTTTCGCATCGGCGAGTGCGGGGTCGCCGGCATCGAGCTTGATGCGGCGGACCGTGGCGACCATTTGCCGGATCAGGTTCTCTTCAGCACTGAGTCCCTGGTTGCCGAGGATCTTCTTGGCCTGCGTGTTGACATGGTAGAGCGTCGCCAGCAGGATCTGGACATCGTCTTCGAAGTCCCTTTGCAAGCCGACTTCCAGGACCGCCACCAGTTCTTTGACTGCTCGTTTGCGGACCTCCTCGTCCTGGGAATTCAGTTCGGCGAACGTCTTTTCAAGCTGTGGCTTGCTTTGCCGGAGCATCGTCACGAATTTCTTTTCGGTTGCTGGGAACCGTTCGTCGATCATCCCATTGAGTTGATCGACGGCGTGGTCCTCGAGCACTTTTCTCACGGTCGGCAGACCGTCGATGGCGGTCTGATTCAGCTGCTTGGCGACATCCTTGGAATTGTTCTTGGCAAAGTCGGTCGCGAACCTGCGGAGTGCAGGAATCCCCTCGTCTTCCAACAGGACTTCGATTCTGGGAACGACGAGCTTGGGATCGAGCAGTTCGTCCATCTGCGGCAGGCCGTAGAGGAAGAACCCCGAGACCATCACCAGCAGCAGGCCTCCGACACCGAGCGTCAAGTTGGATCCACTATTGATCCGGGCTGAGACCGAGCCAATTCGAGAGTGGGCTCGTTCGAGGCCTGACTCGATTCCGACGTCATCGGTCGGAGCCAGCGGAGCCTGAGTCTCCTCGGGTTCGGCTTCGGCCGGGGCCACTGGAGCCTCGCCGGAAGTTTCTTCGGAAGACTCTTCAGAGGTCTCTTCCTCGGGGGTGGCATCCGAGGATGCGTCATCGGTTGGGTTGGAATCTTCGGGTGTTTGTGGTTCTTCGATATTCATCAGAGGATCTCCCGTTTCAGGAAGTCATGGTGTTGAGATGCAGGTCCGGTCCGGCACCTGGTTGCGGTGCAGCGGGTCAGGGAGTCGCCAGGTCCTCATCACCGGGGGCGCTGATCAGCTTCAGCTTGAGCAATTCCAGCACCTGTCCCACGAAGCGACTGGTCAGGTCTTTTTCGTCGGTCTTCTCATCCGGAGGATCGGCGATCGGGAATTCTTCGTACGAGGCGTACAGCGTTCCGAACTCGTCCTCGAGCGGACCGATGTAGTACTTGTCGATCAGCTCGTCGATGGCTTCCCTGGTCCGGGCGATGACCCGGGCCCGACGTGCCTCGTCCTGCAACGTGGGGAATTCCTTCTTGAGCATGTCTTCGTTGCGCTGGAGCGCCTTTTCGTAGTGAGCCAGCAGTGCTTCCTTGAAGCGGATCCTGATGTTCGACTGGAACTTGTCCCGCTCGGTGATGAACGCCTCCTCGATGCGAGGCGAGTCGGCCTGCAGTTGGGCCTTGAAGTTCGCGATCAGGTCCGGTTCGACCCGTTTCCAGGTCGCGGTGAGCTCGTTCTGGTAGAGCAGCTGGTTCTTGGAGTAGCTGTCGACCAGGGCCGCGTACATCTTGTCCTGCCACTGCTTGTCTTCGATCTGTGACACCGTGTCGTAGCTCTTCCAGAGCACAGCGGTGACCAGCACGAGCACAAACAGCAGCATGCCGCGGCCGATGTTTCGGGATCGCAACCACGCGGCCTCGAGCACCGTGGCTTCGGCTTCGAGTTGCGCGACGCGTTGTGCCAGCTCAGTCGACACCGATTCGTTTGAAGCCTCAGACATGGCCCGCCTCCTTCTGTTACAGAAAACAAATGAAATCAGGAAAACAGAGAGCGTGACGCTGAAAACGCGTCACGGAGGTCGAGTGATGAGCACAGAATCGTGCAACGGTCAGACTACCTCAGCGGGTTTTGAAAAGATAAACGTAACCGGGTTGTTGTTGCCGTCGCGGACTCTCGAGTCACAAAAAAACCGCGGATTCCTCGAATGAGGAACCCGCGGTTGGTGGTTGGCGTCGGCCGAGGCCTGTGAGGCTGCGACCTGGGGCTGCTAGACCTCGATCTCGTAGCCCTTGCGCTGTTCGCGGCCCTGCCAGGCGTTGGCGGCCGGATCGCCGGTGATGGTGTGGGTCTTGGCATCCCAATTCAGCGGCCGTCCGAGTCTGAGTGCGATGTTGGACAGGTGGCAGGTGGTCAAGGCCTGGTGGTGGGTGTAGACATCCGAGATCGGCAGCTCGCGGCTCTTGACGCAATCGAAGAAGTTCTGCATGTGGCTGGTCGGTTTCTTGCCACGGTAGACCTTGACGATGGCATCCTCGGGCAGCGGGTTGGTCTTGAGGTCATCGATGGGAGCCCCGACGATCTTGCCGCGGCTGACGAAGAAGCGGCCCTTTGAGCCTTCGAAGAGGATCCCGTTGCCGTCCTTGGACTTGCTGACGATGTTCATTTCGACACCGTCGGGGAAGTCGCACTGGATCTGGAATCTGTGCGAGCAGTTGTACTCGTTGGCGACTGTCGGGCTGCCGTCCTTAAAGGGCACCGGGTGTTCGGCCATCACCGGTTTGACGGTCAGAGGCCCCTGGCCGGGGCCATTCTGCTGGATCGCCCACTGGGCGATGTCGACGTGGTGAGCACCCCAGTCGGTCAGCTTGCCTCCGGAGTACTCGTACCACCAGCGAAATTCGTAGTGGCAGCGTCGCTTAATGTAATCGACCTCGGTCGTCTGTCCCTGCCACAGGTCCCAGTTGAGACCCTCGGGGACCGATTCGGTTTTCAGGGGTCCGCTGCGAGGTGACCCGCCGATGTCGCAGGTGACTTTCTGCACCTTGCCGATCCGCCCGTCGTGGACCAGGGCGATCGCCTGCAGGAACCGTCGTCCCATCTCGGTCCGCTGCTGGGTTCCGACCTGGAAGACCCGCTTGGTCTTGTCGAGCACCGTGATGATCTGGCGGCCCTCCTCGATCGTCAGCGTCAGTGGCTTCTCGCAGTAGATGTCCTTGCCCGCCTTCATCGCCTCGATGGCGATCTTCGAGTGCCAGTGATCGGGAGTCACGATGGTGACCACATCGATGTCCTTGCGGTCCAGGATCTTGCGGTAGTCTTCGTAGAGGTCGACGGTGGGTTCCTTGCCGTCCTTCTTCTGTGTCCGCTTGACCCGGTCCTGGCCGCGTTTGGCGTGTGCGGCATCGACGTCGCAGACGGCCGCCACATCGCCGAATCGCATCGCCTGAGGTCCGACTCCGCCCCAGCGGCTGCCGGTGCCGATGCAACCCACCACCGGCCGCTCGTTGGCCGACCGATAGGCCGCCTCGGCCGGCTGCGAAGATGTGAACCAGTAGGGCAGGCTCGCCGAGGCCAATGCCGCCGTCGATGTGCCCAGGAACTCGCGGCGCGTGGTGGCGGCGGGGGATGCAGGGGTGTTCATCGAGCAGGTCTCCAACGGGTCCTGTTGAGTCGCCAGTGCTGATCGGGCACGATGCGACGCTCGTCAGTGTAGCGGTCGTCAAGAGAGTATGCAAAACCCTCCTTGACCATCGTTCTGCTCGGGAATCACCGCGGCGGTTGAGCTGTTTTGTGTCGAGGATTCTGGGGGCGGGGGTGGGTTTGCGATCCCGGGCGACTGCCTTCACACTGGCACACCGGGACTCCGGCTGGGCGAGCCGCGTATGAGGCGTCGAGCCTCGCGGGAAGTTCGCCGTATCAACACCACCTTAGAGCCACAACGTGGAGAGACGAGATGAGACTCTGTCGGTTCGAACACAATGGGGCCACGGCGATCGGGTTTTACGGCGAGCAGTGGATCGTACCTCTGCAGGCCGCGGCGACGGCGGTGGGGATCGAGCTGCCCGAGTGCGACCGAATCACGTCGTACTTGCCCGGCGGCGATGGCCGGGGTGCGGTGGTCGCTGTGCAGGAGGCCCTGGCTGAGCAGGGTGAGGGTCGGCTGGAGGAGTTGGGTCTGAGGACCGAGTCGGTCCAGGTCAAGGTGCCGGTGCCCGACCCGTCGAAGCTGCTGCTGCTGGCCGGGAACTACTCGAAGCACATCGAGGAGGGAGGTGGGCAGGCGGCCGAGCGTGAATCGACATTCCCCTACATCTTCATGAAGCCCCCCACCACAACACTCAACGACCCCGGCAACCCGATCCGTATCCCCGAGGTGTCTCCCGATCACATCGACTGGGAACTCGAACTGGGCGTGATCATCGGCACCGAGTGCCACGGGGCGAGCGAGGCGAATGCGCTGGACTTCGTCGCCGGCTACACCGTCGTCAACGATGTCTCGGACCGGAAGTTCACTCCCAACCCCGGACGCAGCGAACGCGAGAAGGACGGGTTCTTCGACTGGCTGCACGGCAAGTGGCACGACTCGTTCTGCCCGATGGGTCCCTGCGTGCTGCCGGCCGACGAATGCGGCGACCCGCAGGGATTGGACCTGAAGCTGACGGTCAACGGCGAGGTCGAGCAGGATGGATCGACCAGCGAGATGGTCTTCCCGGTGGCTGCGATCATCGAGTTCGTTTCGAGTTTCGTGACACTGGTCCCCGGCGACATCATCTCCACGGGTACCACGTCGGGGGTCGGATCGGCCAAGAACAAGTTCCTCCGCTCCGGAGACACCGTCGTGGCCTCAATCGGCGGGATCGGGTCGTTGATCAACCCGGTGGTGTAGTCGGCCGAGTGCTACGCTGATTCGGGAGGGGGATCTTCCAGGGGGTCCTGCTGGGATTCCTTCATCTCGAGTTGTCCCATTTTGCGGTAGAGGTTCGAGCGGTGCAGGCCCAGCAGCCTTGCGGCCTCGGTCATGTTGTCGGCGGCGAGCCGGATCGAGCGTCGGATGTAGTCGACCTGGAATCGGCGAGTCGCTTCGGCGAGTCCGGCGTCGGTGGGCATTTCGGAGTCGGGTTCGCGTCCGGGTGCGAGGATGAAGGCGAGGTCGTCGATTTCGATCTGGTCTCCGGGGCACAGGAACGCGACCCGCTCCATCAGGTTCCTGAGTTCCCGGACATTCCCCGGCCAGGCGTGCCCGGCCAGCCGTTGCAGAGCCTCGGGCGCCAGGCTCAAGGTGGCCCGTCCCGCCTCGACACAGAATTCGCCCAGGAAGTGCTCGGCCAAGGGCAGGATGTCCTCGGGGCGATCGGCCAGGGGGGGGAGTTCGAGCGTGACGACTGAGAGCCTGTAGAAGAGATCTTCTCGGAACCGCTTCTCCTGGACCAGTTGGCCCAGGTCCTGGTTGGTGGCCGCGATCACCCGCACGTTGATCGGGATCGACTCCGAGCCTCCGACACGGGTGATCACCTTGTGCTCGAGGACCCGCAGCAGCTTGGCCTGACCCCCGGGGCTCATGTCACCGATCTCGTCCAGGAACAGCGTGCCGTCGTCGGCGAGTTCGAATTTTCCCTTGCGGGTTTCCACCGCGTCGGTGAAGGCGCCTTTTTCGTGCCCGAACAGCTCGCTTTCGAGCAGCGTTTCACTGAGCGCCGCACAGTTGACCGCCACGAAGGGCTGGTCGGTTCGAGAGCCTCCGACATGCAGTGCCCGGCTGACGACTTCCTTGCCGGTCCCGCTGGGACCCAGCACCAGCACCGGCAGGTCGGTGTTGGCCAGCCGATCGACGGTGTCTCGCAAAGCGATGATCGCCGGACTGTCTCCGATCAGCCGAGCACCTCGGGCGACCTGTTCGGTCAACTGGTCGCGGCTGCGCAACAGTTGCTGGTGCTCCCGCGTGTTGGCCAACGCGACGGCGGCGTGGCCGGCCAGGTGTTCCAGGGCCTCGAGATCGTCGGAGCCGAATCGACCCTCGAGCCGATTGATCAACTCGAAGGCCCCCATCACCTCACCGTCCACGCTTCGTAACGGGACGCACAGCAGGTTGCGAGTCGTGTAGCCGGTCTCCTTGTCGACCTCGGGATTGAACCTCTCGTCGGCCGTCACGTCGTCGACCTGGACCGCCTGTCCGCTGTGGATCACGTCTCCGACCACACCGACATCGTCGGGGATCCTCAGCGTGCCCCCTTCGACTCCCAGGGCCGGACATGCGACCAGGTCTCCACGCTCACGATCACGTACGAAAATGCTGGCCCGGTCGCATTCCAGGAGCCGGGTCGCCTCGGCAGCGATCTGCTCGAGCAGCGGGACCATCTCTCGCATCCCCGCGAAGCCGGCCGAAACCTTGAGTGTCGCCGCGAGTCGATCGGCTCGCTTTGCCGAATGTTCCGACTGGCTCGCCAGGCCTCGAGCCACCGACAGGCCGCGGCCGGCTATGGCCAGCAGCGGCAGCTGCTCTAGGTCGAAGTGGCCGCCGGCAATCAACAGCACCGATGCCGATGTGGCCGAATCGTCCAGCGGAACCGCAGCCGCCGTCCAACCCTGGGGATCCTCGATCGACTCGCCCCCGGCCGCACCCCGGTCCAGGGACTCATCGAGCAACGCCGCCGGCCAACTCGAGGGCCGTTGGCGACCGTACTCGGCATGCAGTTCCCAGCCGGGATTCCGGATGAGTACGCCACACCACTGGGCCGAGAACTCGGTGACCAGCTCGGGAAGCAGCCCGCTCAGAAAACTCTGCTCCTCGGACGACTCGCCGACCGACTGCAGGCAGCGGTCCAACAGACCAATCGCTCGATGAGACGCCCTCGTGTCCAAAGACGGCAACGCGTCACTGAATCTCACCCACTGATCGCTCAAGTGTCAGCCCTTCGACAACAGGTCTGGGGGTGGTCAGTAATCAGAGTGATCTCGGGAATCGGTCCGCCTCGCCGTTTGGCTCACCGATTGATATCACGCTGATCAACCGCGTGGTCAATACGATAGCACGCGAGGGGACTGGTGGCGCGGTTGAGGAGTTGAAGAGAGCGTGTGGCTGTGGTGGGTGATGGTGGTTTGCCGGATGGGTCAAGCCATCGCGTCTCTTTCTGGCCTCTGGGGAGTGCTGTATAAGTGAAGGGTTACCTATTTCGGTCAATCGGAGATGCGAGAGATGAACCAACCGGTCGGTGACGGGCTGAATCGTTACAGCGCCCGGATCACTCAGCCCCGTTCCCAGGGTGCTTCCCAGGCGATGCTCTACGGCACGGGCCTGACCGCAGCGGACATGCAGAAGCCTCAGGTGGGGATTGCGAGCGTTTGGTACGAGGGCAACACGTGCAACATGCACCTGTTGGAGTTGTCCGAGTCGGTCAAGGCTGGGGTCAGCGAGTCGGACCTGGTGGGGATGCGGTTCAACACCGTGGGTGTCAGCGACGGCATTTCGATGGGCACCGAGGGCATGTCGTATTCGCTTCAGTCGCGGGACCTGATCGCCGATTCGATCGAGACGGTGATGGGGGGTCAGTGGTACGACGCGCTGGTGACTCTGCCCGGCTGCGACAAGAACATGCCCGGTTGCGTGATGGCGATGGCCCGGGTGAACCGTCCGGCGTTGATGGTTTACGGGGGCACGATCCAGCCGGGCTGCCTGGGCGACGAGGCGTTGGACATTGTCTCGGCGTTCCAGTCGTACGGTCAGTACCTGGCCGAGTCGATCACTGACGAGCAGCGTCAGGAGATCGTAGAGCGGAGTTGTCCGGGAGCGGGGGCCTGCGGGGGGATGTACACGGCCAACACGATGTCATCGGCGATCGAGGCGATGGGTTTGTCGTTGCCCTACAGTTCATCGATCCCGGCCACCGACCCGGCCAAGCGGGACGAGTGTCAGCGGGCGGGTGCGGCGATCCGTCACCTGCTCGAGGAGGACATCAAGCCTCGCGACATCATCACTCGCCAGTCGCTGGAGAACGCGATGGCGGTGGTGATGGCCCTGGGCGGTTCGACCAACGCGGTGCTGCACCTGGTGGCGATCGCGAGATCGGCTGAGGTCGAGTTGACGATTGACGACTTCCAGGTCACCAGCGACCGGGTGCCGTTCCTGGCGGACCTGAAGCCCAGCGGCCGCTTCGTGATGGCCGACCTGCACGCTGTGGGGGGGACGCCCGCGGTGCTGAAGTTCCTGTTGGCCGAGGGCCTGATCGAGGGAGATTGCCTGACGGTGACGGGTAAGACGCTGCAGGAGAACCTGGCGGATGTGCCCGAGTTGTCTGAGGGGCAGGAGATCGTGAGATCGACTTCGGACCCGATCAAGTCGACCGGTCACCTGCAGATCCTGCGAGGCAACCTGGCTCCCGAGGGTGCCGTGGCCAAGATCACCGGCAAGCAGGGCCTGGTGTTTTCGGGCACGGCCCGGGTGTTTGACTCGGAGGAGCAGATGCTGGAGGCCCTGGAAGAGAACCTGATCGCCAAGGGCGACGTGGTGATCATTCGCTACGAGGGTCCCAAGGGAGGGCCGGGGATGCCCGAGATGCTGACCCCGACCTCGGCGATCATGGGAGCCGGGCTGGGTGACGACGTGGCGTTGATGACCGACGGGCGGTTTTCGGGAGGTTCGCACGGGTTCATTGTCGGCCACATCACTCCCGAGGCCCAGGAGGGTGGTCCGCTGGCTCTGGTCGAGAACGGGGACCGTGTGACGATCGATATCGAGACGCGGCGGATCGACATGGAAGTCAGCGACGAAGATTTGTCGCGTCGCCGCGAGGCATGGACTGCACCGGCTTTGAAGCACACCCGCGGGACGCTGGGCCGCTACATCCGCACCGTCCAGTCCGCCTCGCTGGGCTGCGTCACCGACGAGTAAACCGGAGGCGGCGTCATGTTGAGTTTCGAAGAGCTGGTCGCGTCGCGGCGGCTTTGGATCGATCAGGAGCTGGCTCCGTGGTGCCGCGAGGCGTCTCGGGCGGACCTGGTCAAGGCGGCAATGGAGTGGCTCGATATCGCCGGGAAGGTCGATGTCGAGTCGACACTGTGGACCTGGGCCTGGAGCCGGTTTCCGGCCCTGGTCTGCGACGACCTGCCGGGCGTGAATGAGACGAACCGTGTGAGGTTGCAGCTGCGCGACGGACGGCAGCTCGAGGGCTATCCCGATGCGCGGGCGGCGGGCCCCGGTCAGCTGCTCGTCATCGACGCCACCGATCCCCAGCAGGTTCACGGTCCGATCTCAATCGACGAAATTGCAGGCGTCGAAGCGGGCTAGTCCGCTGGAGGCTCTCGGCCCCCGCGAGCCTCCCCCCCTTACTCAACCTCGACCTCGACCGACGACCCGATCGGCACGTCGGGCCACAGGCGACCGATCGCCTCGATGGTGACTCTCACCAGCGGGTCGCCACCGACGGGCGTTTCGACATTCTGCTCGGTGTGCGGTGGCACGACCGACACGCGACCGCGGCAGCGGATGGACCCCGAGAATCTCAGTCGCACCAGCGTCCCGACCAGGTAGCGGTCGATCAACCGGCTGGGCACCGGCAGGTCCAGGTGCTGTCGTTCGCGGTCGTACAGCTCGACAATCGCTTCGCCACTGCTGACCCGCTGTCCGGGCTGTTTGAGATGCAGGCCGACGGTGCCGTGGGCACCGGCGGTGAGGACCAGGCGCCGGCGTCGCTCTTCGAGCCTGACGAGGGTGGTCCGTGCGTGAGCGAGTTGGCGGGTGGCCACATCGACTCCGTTGGCCACAACGAACTGCTCGGGCAGACTGCTTCGCAGGGCATCGATCTTGTCGAGACGTCCGCGGCAGAGCTTGGCCTGGGCGGCGCTGATCGAGGCCGCGTTGCGGGCCGACTGCTGCCTCAACAACGCCCTCATCCTCACCGCGTCGCTGGTGAGCATCTGGGGCAGGCTGCCGAGGCGGTAGATCTGGTCGGCGCCGCCGGTGCTGGCCAGGCCGTCGCTGCGATCCAGCATCTCCTCCCACGCCGTCTGCATGAACTCGTTGTAGTACTGCTTTTCGAGATGATGAGCCGCCAGCGTGCGGACCTCGAACTCCTCACGCTCGAGATCTCTCAGCTTCAAGGCCAACTCGACAGCGGCCTGGGCCCGGGCCTGGGCCAGGGTCGCTTCGAGAGTGGGCAGCATCGCCGTGCGGTCGTCTACCTGACGCTCCAGTGCGTCATCGATCAGCAGCACCAGCACCGTGCCCGGGGTGACCAGGTCGCCGGGCTGGTGACGGAATTCGCCGACAATCGAATCGACCGGAGCCACGATCGTGTTCCGCTGGGCTCGCAGGTAACCCACCAGGGTCCGCGAGGCGGATCGGTCGTCGAGCCAGTGGGTGGCGGCCAACCCGCACAACAGCGTCAGCACCAGCAGCAACAGGGTGCGGTGCGGAGGAGCCGGCAACGGGAGACCGTCGGTGGTGGTGGCGACCGGTGGGTGGTCGATGCGGGGGGCCGTCGGTGTGGTGGAGATAGACATGGTGGGGCTCGGCAAGCGTGTCTCGGACCGGTGGAGTTGTGAGTGATCCCCGCCGGTACGTGGATGTGTGTCGAAGTGTTCTCTGAGAATCGGACAGCAGCGACACTTCGGTCCACTACAACGAGGATGCAGGCGACGGGCTGTTGCTAGAGACGTGCTGCAAACGGGGAAACCGCCATCGCCGGATTGATGCTCACAAGAGTTTCAGGCTGCCCTGGGCCGCACAATCGTTACAACCGGACCGGAAATGCTGACCGGTCCCGAGACTGCAAACCGGCTCGGTTCTCGGCTACCATGACCCCTCTCGGACCTCCTTTGCCTCTCACAAGAGACCTCGCACTCATGACCGCCTCGCAACAGACCATCGGCCGCCGAGACTTCCTGGCCGCGACGACTGCCGCCGCCACGCTCGCTCTGCCCACGGACCTCTTCACCAACCTCAAACCCGGATCCGCCGTTGCGGCCGAGGAAACTCAGCCCGTGATTCCCATCGTCGACACCCACCAGCACCTCTGGGACCTCAAGAAACTCAACCTGCCCTGGCTCAAGAACGAGGGCGTGAAGTCGATCAACCGCGACTTCCTGATGAAGGACTACCTCGAAGCGACCCGGGGCCTGGGGGTCACCAAGACGGTTTACATGGAGGTCAACGTTCGCAAGGCCGACCAGGACATCGAGGCCGAATGGGTGATCGGATTGTGTCGGGACAAGTCGAACCCGATGAAGGCCGCCGTCATCGGTGGCTACCCGCACGACCGCGACTTCAAGAAGTACATCCGCAAGTATGAAAAGAGTGACTTCGTGCGGGGCGTGCGGACCGTGTTGCACGATCCGGATCGGAAAAAGGGGCTGTGCCTGGAGAGCCGGTTCGTCAAGAACGTCAGGCTGCTGGGGAAGTTGGGAATGAGCTACGACCTGTGCATGCGTCCCGACGAGTTGACCGACGGGGCGCGGCTGGTCGAGAAGTGTCCCGGGACGCGGTTCGTCGTCGACCACTGCGGCAACATGCCGGTCGGGTCCGATGACGCGGCACTCAGGAAGAAGTGGATGGCCGGGATGAAGGCGCTGGCCGCGCACGAAAACGTTGTCTGCAAGATCTCGGGGATCGTGGTCACCGCGCCCGAGGGCTGGAAGGCGGCCGACCTGGCCCCCAACATGCTCTACTGCATCGACACCTTCGGCGAGGACCGAGCCTACTTCGCCGGCGACTGGCCCGTCTGCAGGCTCAGGGCTACGTTCGCCCAGTGGGTCGCCGCACTCAAGACGATCGTCAAGGATCGCCCGCTCGCCGCTCAGAAAAAACTCTTCGCCGAAAACGCCGAAAAGTTCTACCGGATCTGAACGCGGCCCCAGCAGGTTTGGCACGGGATCTGCAATTCTCCCTGTCCACCACTGCGAACACTGCACTTATCGGCGAATGAGGTGCAGACCAGGGACGGTCTGCTTGTAAAGTCGCCAATCTCGAGTCGGTGATCGTTGTCAGCTTTACAATTCGCTCGCTGAAAACCAGGGATGGTCTGATGCGTTTTGCGACGTTGCGTTGCGTTTTCGCAGATTCTCTCGGCTCGTCTTCTCGCCTCAACCGGCCTCTGCCGGCTCGGACCGCTCGATCGGCGATCCGCTGGGCGTGCTGCCTACTGAGCCTGCTGGTGCTCGCTGGTGGCGGCCTGGGTTCGATGGGTTCCACCGTCGCACTGGGTGGCGAGGTCATCGAGTTCTCCGGTCCGGGCTGCCTGGCCTGCCAGCGGATGAGTCCGGTGGTCGAGAAGCTGAAGCGGCAGGGTTACCCGATTCGGGTCCTGGACTTCCGCCATGCCCCACGTCTGGCGCGCCAGTTGGACATCAAGTTGCTGCCGACCTTCGTGTTGATCAAGTCGGGCCGGGCGGTGAAGAAGATTGTCGGAGTCACGTCCGAGTCGCAGCTGAGAATGCTGGCGGAGTTGGCTCGTGCCGACATCCCGAAGCCGCCCGATACCGATCCCGGTCCGTCGGCATCGGCCCGCTTGACCGAGTACGTCGGCTCGGAAAAATTCAAGAACTCGGCAAGGTCCTCGAACACGCCCCGGATTGCCTCGGGCCCCAGTCCACCGGTGGTCCGTGCCAAGGGGCGAAACGGTGCGGCTGCCGAGTCGGGTGGTGGCCTGCAATCGAGTTGTGTGCGTTTGCGTCTCGAGCGATCCGACGGCCACGAGTTTGCCTCGGGTACGATTATCGACAGCCGGCCGGGTCGCAGCATCATCTTGACCTGCGGCCACCTGTTCCGGGACTACCATCCGCGGGGGAAGGCGGGAAGTGCGGTTGGCACGACGGGGTCGGGCGGGCGGTTGATTGTCGACGTGTTCGACGGCCGCCGCCCGACCTCGTATGCCGGCCGGTTGCTGGGCCATGATCTCGAATCGGACGTGGGCCTGGTGGAGATCACTTCACGCGGTGTGCTGCCGGTGGCCCGCGTGGCTGATCCCGTGGCGAAGCTCTCACCGGGCGAGAGCCTGCTGAGTTTCGGGTGCAACGGGGGCGACCTGCCGACTCGAGAACGGGTGGCCGTCACGCGGCTGAACCGTTACCTGGGTCCGGACAACGTCGAGTGCACCGGTGTGCCGCTGCAGGGCCGCAGCGGTGGAGGACTCTTCGACAGTGCCGGTCGGGTGGTGGGAGTCTGCTTCGCAGCCGATCCGACCTACCAGCGAGGTCTCTATGCGGGCCTGCGGCCGATCCATGACCTGCTGAATCGCTGTCGCCTGACCTCGCTGGTCGCCCATCGGGACCAGCCCGGCCCACGCCGCGACGCAGTCCCCACGGCGGCCCGGAACCCGGTGACCCGACCCGCTGCCCCCCGCCGTTCACTCGACCACTTCCCGGCTCCGGCCATGAAAAATGCGGCCGTGGCCGCGACGACGACATCCCCCAGGCCGACGACTCCCACCGTGCCACCTCGCTCGACCAGCGGACATCGACGCGGAGTGTCTCGCTCGGCTGAGCAGGCGGCCGAGATCCAGGCGGCGTTGTCGGCCGCGTCGGGGGCCGAAGTGGTCTGCATCATCCGCTCGACGGACAACCCTCGAGCCGCCAGCCGGGTGGTGATCATCAACCGGGCCAGCCGCAAGTTCGTGGCCGACCTGTTGGGCGAGTTGGATGCCGGGGCGCGGACGACGTCGGCCTTCGAGGCCGGGAACTCGCCGATGGCCCCACCTGCCACTCAACCTGGACCAGACCACCCGGACCGGATGCGGTTGCCGGTGATCCGCGGTGGTGGCTTCTCGATCGGGCCTGGCTCATCACGCTGAATCGGCGTGCTATGCGACGGCGAGCCGACTGCAATCCGACCTCAAGCCGACGGCCGTCTCTCGGGGACGACGATTGCCCGTCAACGGTGCTTGCCGCATAATGGTCTCCCCACAACGAGAACAACTCACCAGGAACCACTCATGGCCATCTTCAGTGACAACTCCCAGTCGATCGGCGGCACGCCGCTGGTGCAGATCAACCGTTTGACCGAGGGGCTCGAGGCGACCGTGCTCGCCAAGATCGAGGGTCGCAACCCGGCCTACAGTGTGAAGTGCCGCATCGGTGCGGCGATGATCTGGGACGCCGAGCAATCCGGTGCCCTGCAAAGCGGCATGACGGTGGTCGAACCGACCAGCGGCAACACCGGGATCGCGCTGGCCTATGTCTGTGCTGCACGAGGCTACAAGCTGACCCTGACGATGCCCGACACGATGTCGCTCGAACGACGCATGATGCTCAGGGCGTTCGGAGCCGAACTGATCCTGACCCCGGGATCCGACGGCATGGGCGGGGCGATTCGCAAGGCGACCGAGATGTCCGAGGCTGAGGATCACTACATGCCTCAACAGTTCAAGAACCCGGCCAACCCCCAGGTCCACTTCGACACCACCGGGCCGGAGATCTGGGAAGATACCGGCGGAAACATCGACTACTTCGTCTCGGGGATCGGCACCGGTGGCACGATCACAGGTGTCTCGAGGTACCTCAAGAACGAACAGGGACACGCGGTGACGTCGGTGGCGGTCGAGCCGGTCGAGAGCCCGGTGCTTTCCGGAGGTGACCCCGGTCCGCACAAGATCCAGGGCATCGGAGCCGGCTTCAAGCCCGACATCCTCGACATGGACCTCGTCGATGAGGTCGTACAGGTCTCCAGCGAGGAGTCGTTCGAGATGGCGCCGCGGATCACCAAGGAGGAGGGGATCATTTGCGGGATCAGTTCGGGTGCGGCGATGTGTGCGGCGCTGAAGGTCGCCGGCCGCCCCGAAGCCGCCGGCAAGACCGTGGTGGTCGTGCTGCCCGATTCCGGCGAACGATACCTCTCGACAGCACTCTTCGATTACGCCAAGCAGGACGACTGAGCCCAGCCCGCACTCGTGTCAGGCGTTTGGGGAGAGGGCGAGTGCGAAGGCTGCTTCGAGGTCCTCGTAGGGCTCGAGGCCGGCTGAGACGCGGATCAGGTAGCGCGACACGCCGCACGATTCGGCCCAGTCCAATTCGTGGTAGTGTGCCAGGATCGTGAACGGGCAGGCCAGCGTGTAGTTGGTGCCCAGATTGGGTCCCTTGTCGACGGCCAGTGCGTCGTGAAACTGTGCGGTGGTCCGCTTGGCATCGTGGAGCAACACCGAGAACAGCGGGCCGCGGCCGGCACCGGGGCGGGCAAACGCGTCGTACCTCGAGGCGTGATCCCCGTCGCCGGCGGGGTTGAGGTCGTCGGGATAATAGACCGCCTGGACCTCGGGACGCCCACGAAGAAACTCGACCAGCCGACCGGCATTCTCGCACGCCACCGGCAGCCTGAGCGCGTAGTCGCGAGAATTCCGCTCGAGCACCACAGCGTCTCTTGAGTAGAGTCCGGTCGGGGGTGAGGCATCCAACGCGTCGGCCAGCTGCCCGGCGAAGCGGCTGAGAGGATTGACCACGATCGATCCGCCGGTGACATCGCCGACCCCGGAGAACGACTTGGTTAGGCTGCTGCAGATCGCGTCGGCAGCCGGCAGCACGTCGACATTGCCGAACCCGGCAATCGTCTCGTCGACAACCAGCGGCAGCTGGTGTGTGCGGCAGAGTTCCGAGAGTCGGCTCAGATCGGGGACGGCCAGCAACGGGTTGCTGGGGAATTCGGTGTAGACCCCGTTGAAGCGGCGGCCCGCTTCCAGTGCCTGTTGCAGCTGGCCCAACTCGTCGCGATCTCCCCGGGGCAGGAACCAGCAGCCGGCCGGACCGCACAATTGCTGGACCTTCAGCGAATCGACATACGGGAACCCGAATTGAACGCTCGGGAGGCCAGGTGCCAGTCGGTCGAGGGCACGGTGCAGTGCCGCAAAGCCGCTCATGCCGCACGAGGCGAGCCAGGTGAACTCGGCGGGAACCGAGGCCAGCGTTGCGACTCGCGAGGTGATCTGCGACAGGGCCTGTTGGGCCACGAGCGTCACTTCGTCCTGGGGACCTTCGAGCAGGTCTTGAGCCTGTCGCGACGAGATGCCCTCGCCCATGTGTTGCCAGGCGTCCTGGGCCATCCGGGCGTGCTCGACTGGGAAGACGACCGCGTGCATATCGTTGTGCTCGTCGGCCTGGGCCAGGTCGCTCAGAGCGACGATCTCGGCCGCATTGGCATCAAGCCGGTAGTTGATCAGTGACCTGGCCCGGTCGGCTGCGGCTTCGCTTGGGAACACCAGGCACTGGTGTTCCGGCCCGGTCACTTTCTCGCCCACCGATTCGAACAGGTCTCGGCAGAAGCGGTTGTAGACGAATCGGGGGTAGCCGGTGGTGAGTGTTTCTGTGACCCGAGGTTCCCCTTCCTCGTACCCGATGTTGTCGGCCCACGTCGGCAGGCAGGCCGAGACGGCGTGAGGGCTGTCGGGGATCGGTCGACCGAGGTGTTCGGGGAGATGCAGGGGCATGGCGAGGGAGTGCGTGCGGATCGGGAACGACTAGGATAGCGAAACGCCGTGAACTGGTGGAGTGGGGCGGCTTCAGGATCGGGGTGAGGTTGCCTAGACTGATTAGTTCCTCAACGAGATCTTCACAACGGAAACCGGACCGATGGAATTTCAGACACGCTGTGTCCACGTGGGCGTCGACAAGGATTCGGCCTATCTCAGCGCCACCACACCGATCTACACCACCTCGACATTCCGCTGGGATGATCTCGAGACGAACCGGGGCTTCGACTACACCCGCAGCGGCAACCCGACCCGACAGGCACTCGAAGAGAACATCGCGTCTCTGGAGGGTGGGATCGAATGCCGGGCCACCTCCACGGGCATGTCGGCGATCACCGCCGCGGCGTATCTCTTCGAATCGGGCGACCACATCATCGCCGGCAAGGACATCTATGGAGGCACCTACCGGCTGTTTGCCGACATCCTGGCCCGGCAGCACCTGGAATTCTCGTTTGTCGACATGCTCGATCTCGACGCGATCCGAGCCGCGGTGCGGCCCGAGACGAAGGGGATCTGGATCGAGACTCCCAGCAACCCATTGCTGCTGGTGACTGATATCGCGGCGGTGTGTGAGATTGCCCGGGAGGCGGGTGCGATCACGATCGCCGACAACACCTTCTGCTCACCCTACCTGCAGCGGCCGATGGAGCTGGGAGTCGATGTCGTGATGCACTCGACCACCAAGTACCTCAACGGACACTCCGATGTCGTCGGCGGCTGCCTGGTGACCCGGCACGAGGAGCATGCACAGCGGATGGCCTACATCGTCAACGCGCTGGGGTTGGCCTGTTCGCCGTTTGACGCGTGGCTGGTGCTGCGGGGGATCAAGACGCTGGGGCCGCGGATGGAAGCGCATCAGAGGGCCGCGGCGGCCGTGGCCGACATGCTCGATCAGCACCCCGAAGTCACCCGGGTCTACTACCCCGGGCTCGACTCTCACCCCGGTCACGAACTGGCGAGCCGCCAGCAGGACGGGTTCGGTGCGATGTTGAGTTTCGAGGTGTCTGGGGGCCGCGAGATGGCCGAGCGAGTGATGACCCGGACGCGGTTGTTCCAGTTGGCCGAATCGCTGGGCGGGGTCGAATCGTTGGTTTCTTATCCCGAGACGATGAGCCACGCGTCGATGGACGAGCCGGCTCGGCGGGCGGCGGGGATCACCGAGGGAATCCTGAGAGTCAGTTGCGGGATCGAGCATCCCGATGATCTGTGCCAGGACCTCTCGCAGGCACTGGCCTAAGTGGTATGGGTCACCCGGTTTGAATTCCTCAACCCCGGCGCGGTAGCCTACGGTGACCCAAAGCGACATCAGCTGAACCAATCGTGCTTCCTTTATTAGTGGAGAACTCCGCCATGAAACTCTTGGCCCTGCTGGCCGCAGCGGCAATGTTGGCCACCACCGTACAGTCGGTGTCGGCTGCCGATGCTCCGATGCTCAAAAAAGGCGACGCAGCCCCCGACTTCACGCTCAAGGGCAGCGACGGCAAGACCTACAAGCTCTCGCAGCTCAAGGGCAAGAAAGCCGTTGTGCTGGCGTGGTTCCCCAAGGCCTTCACCGGAGGCTGAACGCGTCAATGCAAGTCGTTCGGTGCGAACGGCAAAGCGCTCAGGAAATTCAACGTCGCCTACTTCACCGCCAGCTGTGACACGGTGGAGTTGAACACCAAGTTCGCCAAGTCGCTGGAGACCGATTACCCGATCCTCAGTGATCCGGGCAAGAAGGTGGCCAGGGCCTACGGCGTCGTGACCGACAAACGTCAGGTCCCGTTCCGCTGGACGTTTTACATCGGCAAGGACGGCAAGATCCTGAAGGTCGACCGCAAGGTCAAGGCGGCCACCGACGGCGAAACCGCCGCCGCTACGCTCAAGGCGCTCGGGGTCGAAGCGGCCAAGTAGCCAGGACGACACCAGCAGCGATACCAGCAGCAACAAGAGCCGATCGCCGGTCCGGGCGGGATTCCCGGTCCGGCGATCGGTGTTTTTTGTGGGTTCCCGTGTCCGGGTCTCTCGACAAGCACGCCTTGCACGAGATAGAATCCGTGCAGAATACTGGTAGCTGTGTAGTTACCGGGTCCCGTACAGGCACGATGGAGGAACGACGGATGAACCGAGTTTTGGTTTCGTCTGCTGCGTTGCTGATCGTGGCGGCGGCCGTATCAGAAGCAGCAGATGTGAAGTCCGGGTTGCGTCCCGGCCAGGGTGTCCAGGCGTTCAACGTCCAGGACATCACCGGCCCGAACGCCGGAAAAAAACTCTGCTATCGCTGACTTTATGGCAACCGTCCCGTGGTCGGCATTTTTACCCGCACGATCACGGACAACTTGGCCGGTCTGGTCAAGCAAGTCGATTCAGCAGTTGGCAAAAACAAGGCGAGCCAGTTGAAGGCGTTTGTCGTTGTACTCAGCGACGATCCCGATGCCGATGAGCCCAAGCTCAAGGCACTGGCTAAGAAGCTCCGCGTCAAGAACGTGCCCCTGACCATCTTTGATGGCATCAGTGGCCCGCCCCCCTATAAGATCAACAAGGGTGCGGAAACGACCGTTCTGATGTGGAAACGCGGACGCGTGGCGTCGAACAAGGGCTTCGAAAAAGGCAAGCTCAACAAGCTCGCCCTGAAGACCGTTGCCGGCGACACCGCAGGGTTGCTCAAGTAATCGACTCCGGTCGATAACCAGATGCTCGCCCTGCGAGCGATGAAAAAAA
>Ga0310125_10000134_pt1 | contig 31003 bp, 31 predicted proteins | sample CB11b_Tmax_Bot8__FD_203508 | JGI IMG/M metagenome (GOLD analysis project Ga0310125, IMG submission 203508) | Marine microbial communities from Western Arctic Ocean, Canada - CB11b_Tmax_Bot8 | ecosystem: Environmental > Aquatic > Marine > Oceanic | place: Canada: Western Arctic Ocean | collected... | reverse complement strand
TCGTAACGCCGTGCGTAATCAAGCGCCGCGTGTTGACTGCCGAAATAGCAAGATTTGCTCTGGAATTGCAGCCGTACTCAAGAAGGAAGGCTATATCGATAATTTTGCGGTAATCGATGATGCCCGACAGGGTATTTTGCGTATTCAACTGCGATATGGCTCAAACGGAGAGCCGGCCATTCATTCTATTAAGCGCGAAAGCAAACCCAGTTGCCGTGTTTATAAGAAACTTCGAGAAATCCCACAGCCCCTGGGAGGCCTGGGTATTGCAATTATAAGTACACCGTGTGGCGTATTAAGCAATCGCCAAGCCCGCGAAATCCGTGTTGGGGGCGAGTTGCTTTGCACGGTGGAATGAAAGACTAAGAACGAGTAACCAATGTCCCGAATTGGAAAAAAACCAGTGCCGTTGCCCGGTGGCGTCAAGGTCAACATCAACGGCCAGGACGTGACTGTCGAGTCAGGTTCCAACCGGCTTTTTCTGAGTTGTAACCCCAAAGTCCAGGTTCGTCTGGACGACCAGATCAATGCCATCGTGGTCGAAGCCGATGACACTAACCGCCAAGGACGGGCCTTGCATGGGTTGACGCGGGCATTGATTAACAACATGGTCGAAGGTGTTTCCAAGGGATTTTCCAAGGAACTTGAAATCGTGGGTGTCGGGTGGTCAGCGCAGGTGGAGGGCACAAAGGTGAAACTTAATGTGGGATACGCCGACACCCGTGAGGTTGAGATTGTCGCCGGAGTACAAGTCGAAGTGAACGCCAATCGGATCAAAGTCAGTGGCGCCGACAAGCAGGCAGTAGGAGAGGTTGCCGCCCAGATTCGAAAACACCGCCCACCGGAACCGTACAACGGCAAAGGAATCAAGTACACCGACGAACACGTCGTACGCAAGCAAGGAAAGGCCTTTGCTGCTGGCGGAGCTTAATCAATACGCTGGCCTAAATATTTCGAACCTACAATAACAGTGATCCCATGAAAAGAAACAAGCTTAAAACAGTTCGCCGAAAACGCCGTAAAATCGGCATTCGGAAACTGGTGATTGGCACAGCTGATCAACCACGGCTTACTGTCTTTCGCAGCATTAAGCATGTTTATGCACAGCTGATAGACGATACTGGCGGTAGGACATTGGTTGCGGCTGATAGTCGCACAGCCAAACTGCCCAATGGCGGGAACAAAGATGCCGCCCAACAGATAGGAACAGTCTTGGCACAGCGGGCAAAAGAAGCAGGCATTACGTGTGTGGCACTTGATCGCAATGGGTATCGCTATCACGGCCGAGTACAGGCTCTTGCTGAAGCGGCGCGTGAAGGGGGACTCAAGTTTTAACTTTGGGCTCAGGACTCTACGTCAATTCCTGGCAGAACGAAAAACAGCTGGCCCCCTAGGGCCTTGGATGGAAACATGGCAGAAGTAATAACTAAAGAAGGTCATGCTCTTGAATCGACGACGGTGAAGATCTATCGAACCGCAACCGTCGTCAAAGGTGGACGCCGGTTTAACTTTGGCGCATTGGTTGTTGTTGGTGATCGCCAAGGCAGCGTTGGCATTGGCTACGGCAAAGCACCAGGCGTACCGGCTGCTATCGAAAAGGCCCAAAAGGTGGCCAGGAAGAGCTTGAAAACAGTCACCCTCCAAGAAGGAACCTTGCCACACGCCATCACATCCAGATACGGCGCATCCGTTGTCAAACTACTACCGGCAGGTCCCGGAACAGGTGTAATTGCCGGTGCAACGGTGCGAGCGGTGCTCGAATTAGTCGGTGTTCGTGACTGCTTAACCAAGTCTTTTGGCTCCAACAATGCGAAAAATCTAGTGCAAGCAGCTTTCGCGGGGTTATCTCAACTGCGTACTAAGGAACAGATTGAGGCGATTCGCCAGGTAGATATCGGCAAGACGGAAGTTGAAGAGCGGTTGGATGCAGGCCGCCGTTTTGCACCCAAAAACATTGCCGTCCCTGCACCGGCCAAACCAACACCTGCAAAATCGAAACCCAAAAAAGGCGGTGACAAGAAACCAAAGGAAGCCGGAAAATCGCCATCGACTGCCGAGGGCGAGGTTCTTGATACAGCTGGCGATAATGAACCCACAGCGCCGAAACCTTCCGATACCCCCGCATCCCCGGAGAGCCCATCGCCATGATGATTCACGAGATCACCACCAAAGTCGGGCGGTACAAGAAGCGCAAGCGAATTGGTCGTGGTGTCGGCTCAGGACACGGTAAAACCGCAGGTCGGGGGCACAAGGGTGCGCGTTCGCGATCAGGATGGAGTGGTTCAATCCGTCCTGCAGCAGCGGGGGGGCAGATGCCGCTATTTCGCCGACTACCCAAACGTGGATTCAACAATGCACGGTTTCGAAAGATCTATCAGATTGTCAATACGGGCGGGCTGGACTCCCGCTTTGAGGATGGCGCAACGGTAGACCCACAGGCGTTAGCAGATGCCGGGCTGATCGCCAATGTGAACAAACCGGTCAAAATCCTAGGCAATGGTGATCTATCCAAGAAAATCACGGTCACCGCTTCAGCATTTAGTGACTCTGCGGCCAAGAAAATATCCGAGGCCGGCGGATCAACGTCCGTTGAGTCTTGATCGCGTTTTGCTCTGTATAAGCGCCCCTTGTATGTGACATTGAGTCAATTTTCCCGACACCAATAGCCCAAGAACCTAACAACCACATGCTCCGAGCTTTTATCAACCTGTGGAAGATCACCGAACTTCGTACGAAGCTTCTATTTACAATGAGCATGTTGGCGATCTATCGCATTGGCTTTTTTATTGCTTTACCCGGCGTCAATCAAGACGCACTACGTGAATGGGCGGAAAGATCCTCCGGAGGCGCTGTTGGTGAATTACTGGCTTTCGTACAGATCTTCACCGGTGGCACATTTAGCCAATCTACGATCTTTGGGTTGGGAATCATGCCTTATATTTCAGCTTCGATTATCTTTCAGCTACTGGCAACCGTTGTGCCAAGCCTACAGGAATTGCAGAAGGAAGGTCCGGCAGGGCGTCAGAAAATCCAGGAGTACACACGATACGCTACCGTTGGGCTTTGTATCATCCAGGCATCCTTCTGGTTGGCTAATATCCAAGGGACCATTGGAGCCGTATATCCATCCTATGAGGGATCGTGGGTCTTTTGGGCCTGTGGTGTTTTGGGCATGACTGCGGGTACCGTATTTTTGATGTGGCTGGGTGAGCAAATTGATAAATACGGAATTGGCAATGGCGCCTCACTGATCATTACCGCAGGTATTGTCGTGCGAATGCCAGAGGCGGTGGGACAGGTAATAAGCAACTTCTCGGTTAGCGGCGCTGAAGGCACCTATGGGCCAATGAAGGTTATCTTCTTGGCATTGTCATTTGTGGCGGTCGTGGCCGGTGCGATTCTAATCACGCAGGGCCAGCGACGAATCCCAATCCAACAGGCCAAGCATACACGTGGGCGACGCGTTTATGGTGGGCAAAAAAGCTACTTGCCACTACGGGTGAACCATGGTGGAGTGATGCCCATTATTTTCGCCAGCGCATTTATGATGTTTCCAACTTTAATTCTTGGCTGGCTTGCCCAGACCTATGATCAACGGTGGCTGATCTTTCTCAATAACTCGTTCGCCAACAGCCAGGGCTATCTATACATCCTGTCCTACATCGCTCTTATCTACTTCTTTGCTTACTTTTGGACGTCAGTCCAATTTCAGCCCAAGGAAATGGCTACAAACCTGCGGGATCATGGCAGTTTTATTCCCGGCCTGCGACCAGGCCCACGAACTGCGGAGTATCTCGAGACCGTCATGGAACGAATCACATACGTCGGGGCTGGGTTTCTTGCTATCATTGCGGTGATTCCCATGGTGGTTGCGACTTGGGGAGGCATCGACCTCTCGATCACCATGTTCCTAGGCGGCACGGGCCTGTTGATTGTCGTGAGTGTCATGCTCGATTTCGTCACCCGAATTGAAGCATCAATGATGATGCGAAACTATGATGGATTTTTATCCAAACGGATTCGTGGCAGCCGTGGAGCAAGCTAATCCAAAACATGACAATAATTTATATTACGTGGAGGCACCTCAACAACGCTTTTTGCCTTCCTGAATAATTTTCTGTACGATCAGGTATTATCGACGTGGTCGAACAACTAAACAAAGGGCATTAGGCAATGTGGACAACTGCGGATGGGCATACGGCTAAAGACGCAAGAAGAAATCGAGAAGATGAGGACCGCTGGTCGCGTTGTCCATAGGGTATTAGAGCAGTGCCGTTCGATGTGTAAACCCGGGGTAACACCGAGCCAGATTGACGAAGCAGCTCAACAAAAGATTGAAGCTGAAGGCGGACGCGGGTTGTTCAAGAACTACCCCACATACCGTCCAGGCGAAGGTTTTCCGGCGAATCTGTGTATCAGCCTCAATGAGTGCGTGGTCCACGGAATAGCCGACGATACGCAGATCCGCGATGGGGACATCGTCGGGATTGATTGCGGCGTTGAAGTAAATGGCTGGTGTGGCGACTCGGCAACCACCGTACTAGTTGGCAACGTACGAGTCGCGACTCGCAAACTGTGTACCGTGACTGAACACGTGCTGCAACTTGCGATTGAAAACATTAAACCGGGGCGACTATGGACCCAAATCGCCCGGCTAATGCAGGCGTATGCTGAGAATGCAGGAATGAGTGTTGTCCGTGACTTTGTAGGGCATGGAATAGGTCAAGCAATGCATGAGGATCCCAAGATACCTAATTATGTGGGGCGTGAGATCTTGACCAACGACATCACATTACGAGAGGGTATGGTCTTGGCGGTTGAACCGATGTGCAATCTTGGCTGCAAGGAAGTGGTCACACTCGACGACGGCTGGACCGTAAAAACGGGGGACGGTCAACCCTCCGCCCATTACGAACATACGATTGCCGTGACTGCCACGGGTGCTGATGTGCTTACGGATGGAAGGTGATAGCTTTTGGCGAAAGAGGAAAAATTACAGATTGATGGTGAGGTACTCGAATCCCTGCCCAACGCGATGTTTAGGGTTCGGTTAGAAAATAACCACGAAATCATAGCCCATATCTCCGGAAAAATGCGTATGCATTACATCCGCATTCTCCCCGGCGATCGGGTCACCGTCGATATTAGCCCTTACGACCTGACGAAAGGCCGTATTACGTACCGGCATTAAACAAAGAGCAATGTGTCGCAGAATATAGAGGTCTGCTATGAAAGTTCGAAGTAGTGTTAAGCGAATTTGTGAAAAATGCAAAATTATTCGACGCAAGGGTGTGGTACGGGTAATCTGCACCAACCCCAAACATAAGCAGAAGCAGGGGTGACCAAAACGGCTAGACAGGTGCGGTTGTATCCTCATGGGGACCGCCGCCCGCACCTTTGATAACTTAGGAACTAACCATGCCACGAATTGCCGGCACCGACATTCCAGACAAACCCATTCGCTTTGCACTGCGTTACATCTATGGTGTTGGCCCGGCTAATTCCGAGATAATCCTGAAAGAAGCAGGCATCGATGGCCAGATGCGGGCAAGTCAGCTTACCGAAGATCAGTTGGCACAGATCAGCACAATCATTGACAACAATTACCTAGTTGAAGGTGTATTGCGGCGCCAAATTGCCCAGAACATTACCCGGATACGTGACATCCGATGTTATCGAGGCGAACGACATCGTCGCGGATTGCCGTGTCGCGGCCAACGAACCAAGACCAACGCACGTACCCGCAAGGGACGCCGCAAGACAGTTGCAGGGAAGAAGGGCGTCAAGGAACTGAAATAAACGCACTTAAAGTAAGTGGCAATTCATGGTGACGGATCGATCTGTCACCTCATAGCAAGGTATGTTCATGGCTAAAAATAAGCGAAAAGTTCGACGAAATGTGCGACGTGGCATTGCGCACATCAAGGCCACATTCAATAATACTTATGTAACGATTACGGACATCAATGGTGAAACATTGTGTTGGGGATCGGCGGGCACCGGTTTTAAAGGTTCGCGTAAAAGCACCCCCTTTGCCGCAACGCGGGCCGCAGAAGATGCCGCCAGCAAGGCGAAGAAGTTCGGCGTCCAAGAGATCGAGGTTCACGTCAAGGGGCCTGGAAGTGGCCGGGAATCAGCCGTCACAGCATTACAATCAGCTGGCTTGCGTGTAACCGCCGTCGAGGACCATACTCCCATACCACACAATGGTTGTCGGCCAAAAAAGAAACGCCGCGTCTGATTACTGACCACCTAGTAGATACTTTGGACCCTAACGTACACCGCAAGAGATATTGCCCTTAAGTTCAAGATCAAAATATCGTTTGGGTACAGAAGTCCAGCCACCATTCTCAGCAGTGTGGCATCTGGACGATAAGGCCCAGCGAATGTGAGTGACTTTAAAACACTGCTGAGGTTTTTGGAGCATGACGATGCGTATCAGATGGCGCGGATTGGAATTGCCCAATCGAATCACCCCTGATCACGACCTGAACGGTGACAACTATGGAAAGTTCGTGGTCGAACCTTTTGAGCGTGGCTTTGGGACCACTGTTGGTAATAGCTTACGCCGAATCCTACTATCAAGTTTGGAAGGTTCTGCTGTAACGGGAATCAAGGTGAAAGGAGCACCACACGAATTCACGAGCCTCACGGGCGTGATGGAGGACGTGACAGACATTGTCCTTAATGTCAAAAACATGGTTGTGTCGCTTGAAGGTGAAGAAAGCATGACTATGCGTCTTTTTGCCGAGGGGCCTGGTGAGGTCACCTGCGAACTGATCGAGGCTGACACCTCAATCACAATTCACAATAAAGATCTGATATTGGCGACACTCACCAAAGAGGTCGAATTCGATATGGAATTCGTTGTGCAAAAGGGACGCGGTTACGTACCTGCATCGGAGCAATATGAAACGACTGAAGATCAGGAAGTTGGCGTGATCCCCGTCGATGCAATCTATTCTCCAGTAACCAGAGTGCGATACAACGTAGAGAACACGCGTGTTGGCCAGAAGACCAACTACGACAAGCTGACATTGGAGGTGTGGACCAACGGAACGGTCGCACCGGACATAGCAATGGTTGAAGCAGCCAAGATTCTTCGTAAGCACTTAAATCCGTTTGTGCAGTACTTTGAATTGGGTGACGCAACCGCAAGTGAGACCGCTTCAGCAGCAGCCCGGGCCGACGAGGAATTGCTCAGCAAACTACGAATGTCCGTCGACGACCTGGACCTGTCGGTGCGGGCGAATAATTGCCTCGAATCCGCCAAACTCAAGACGGTTGGCGAACTGGTAAGCCACTCTGAGGCCGACCTGCTGAGAGTTCGATCCTTTGGAAAGACCTCCCTGCGCGAGGTCAAGCGTAAACTATCTGATATGAGCTTGGAGTTGGGCATGGAGTTACCAACCGACCTAGAGCAGGAGATGTCGGAACCACCACCCGACATCTCGTGACATAACGCCGAGGAGTGCAGACGATGAGACATCGTGTTGCTGGGTATAAACTAGGGCGTGATACCGAGCACCGTACCGCAATGCGGCGCAATCTGGCGATCTCGCTATTGACCCACGGTCAGGTAACGACAACCATCCCAAAGGCCAAGAGTGTCAAACCCTTTGTGGAAAAGCTGATTTCATCAGCGCGGAAGGGCGATTTGGCATCACGCCGCCGAGTGTTACAGGCCATTGGTGATCCGTATCTAATCGCTCACGAGGATGACCCAGATGTGGTTCGTAATCGATACGGTGAAGTGGTCTCTGCGCCACGAGTGGTGAAAAAACTGTTCGATGAGATTGCCCCGCGATACGCTGATCGACCAGGAGGCTATACACGCATAGTGCGTTTGGGTACTCACCGCATCGGTGATGGTTCGGATCTATGTGTCCTGCAACTCGTAGGATCCGAAGAAGGGCCACAGGTCTCAGGCGCTTATTCGAGACGCCGCGATAAGGCCGATCGACGGATGGAATATGCCGCGCAACAACGACGCGACCAAACGGCTGCTGTCGTCGAAGAACCATCACCTGAAGAGGCCGAAGATCCGTCACCACCAGAAGCCGAAGAAGCTGAATCCTCTACGGAAACGTTGCAGAAAGACGAATAGTGCCCATGAACCGAAACTAACAAATTTACGGCTCTGTACTCCTCGCTGCCAAATAAATACCCCTGAATTGCCAAGGTCGGTCCTTGCTGTCTTCGCAAATCGTCTGCGGGGGTAGATCCCTAATACAGGCGTAACTCTGCGCAACCCGCAAATGAACTTTGGCCAATTAATGCACCGGGCTCAACACCTCGATACACAAAACCCTAGCCAACCAACTGGCGACACGTACCAAACCCCCTCTGGGCAGGCGGGACCCGGCAACCGTGACCTATCCTGCCTTCGTCGACAAACTACCAGTTAGCCATGGCACACCGAACCTCCCTAGCAACGCAAACACCCAACAGCTGCCCGCGGATTCTGGCCGTGTATGGCCCGGAAGACGCACTCCGCCGCGAGGCAATGGGGCAGCTCCAGAACGTTGCGAAGAAGGCCCATGGTGCAGTCGACATCATTCGGTTTGAGGGAGCCACATGCGGATTGGCGGAGGTGCTTGATGAGTTGCGTAGTTTTGGACTCATGCAGCAGTTTAAGATCGTTGTTGTAGACGATGCGGATCGATTCGTAACTGCACATCGAGCGGCACTGGAACGTTATGCAAAGAAACCGGTTGACCATGGCACACTCGTATTGCGCTGCAACCGGTGGTACAAGAGCAATTTGGATAAATTGATTCAGAAGGTTGGCCAAATCATCAAATGTGAATCATTGAAGCGGCCTGCGCTTAAAACCTGCTTACAGAAAATTGCGTCCGAGCGGCACAACCGCCGGCTCGATGAAAACGGCGCTGACCTGATGATCGATCTGTTGGGCACCGAGCTGGGACGATTGGATACCGAGTTGGCCAAGCTTGCACTCCTTGTGGATGATGGCGAACGGATCGAGATCGATTTAATCCGACAAACCGTCGGGCGTGCCAGCAACGACCAGGCATGGGCAGTTGGTGAGGCATTGCTCGATGCAATCGCGTCAGGTCCCGCATCGGCAGGCCAGGCGATCGAAAAAATCCATGAACTGGTCGGGGTTGCCCGCCAAGCCGATGTCTTAGTGGCTTATTTCCTTGCTGACACCGTACGGAATTTGAATCTTGGCCTGATGATGAAACGCCAGGGCCTTTCCGACCGCCAGATGGCCAGCCGTTTAAAACTATGGGGGCTGCGACAGCTCAAGTTTTCAAAGGCACTTGCCAAACTCAGCGATGCGTCGGCAGCCAACCTCCTTAATCGAGTCGTCAGCTACGATGCACGTGCCAAGCGAGGATTGGGCGGGTCAATGATAAACAATGAATGTTTCTGCGCGGCTTTAGACGATGTAATATTTGGATCACGATAGCGAATCAGCAGCCCATGGATGGGCCCTGCGAACACAAGTTCGCCGTAAGGCCGGAGGCCTTGATGCATTTTTACCCCATTATAAACCATCCACCCAAGGCACTTGTACCCTCAACCTCTTGTCTTATGGCTGAGGATTTTGTCCGATGCGGCCTTGTATTTCTGCTATCACTTCTGGTTTCTTGTAATACACCATCTGCGCCAAGCCATACCACAGCCACTGGTAATTCCGAAAACCAGATCCTCTCTGGGGCAATACCCGATTCCCAGCCAGGACATTCCCTGGATGTGCAACCCCGCAAGGTGCAGGATCATGCGTCACAGTACACCACCCGGATGGCAACCGACATCCAAGGTGAAGCAGAACTGGATCAGACAGTGGTACAGGTTCAATGGGTTGACTCGCGTGCTCAGCGTAAGCCTCATCCAATTTTGACGACACCGCAGATCACCAACCCCCCACAGGACCTTATGCGTAACGCCCATTCGGCACCGGTGGCACATCTTGACCAACACAAGCTTCTGGAGCTCCTGAGGCAGGAAATTGCTTACGGGGACCGTGAACCGGCAACCAGGGCCATCCTGCTGGCTACTTTGAACCTGATTGACTCTCGAGATCAGTTGGGAACAGCAGCCATTGCCACGTTGGATACCAAAGAGAAAAAACGTGTTGAGCGTTACCAGAAATTGATCCAGTCTATTTTCCGGGCCACAGTTGACGAAAATCTGACCATCGACAAAGCATGGCTGGTCAATCGATCAAAGGATTTTGACGGTTCATCACAGATTCGAATCCTGACCACAAAACTTGTCAAAAGCGTTGGAGGATGGGGTGTTTACGAAGAGTTCCCCTCCAATCGATTTGTAGCTGGGCGGGAAAACCCCATGCTCATTTATGTTGAGCTTGACCATTTCAAGACAGTCACATCCGATAATGGGATCAATCAAGTAAAACTTGAGCAGGAAATCGAGCTCTACACGGACCATGATGGCCAAATGGTGTGGCGTCAACCACCCGAGCAAGTGACGGATGCATCAAAGAACCTCCGTCGAGATTTCTTTGTCCGCCAGCTGATCCGGCTACCATCCAACCTATCCGTCGGCCGGTTCTTCCTGAAGGTCCGTGTAACTGATTTACACAGCGGAATTCGGGATGAATCGACCCTGCCAATCATTCTTGTTGCGGACCAGCGCCTAGTCATCCAGGATACAGAATGAGGGACAAAAAGCCCCCTCTATTTGCCCCTTGGCTCATCTGAGCTACTATTTCCCCTACATGCGACAAATAGCAGACGCACAGCGTGTCAGCATGCTTATTGATCAGCTTGCTGATGCGATCAAACAAGACATGTCAGGCACTACGGATCCCTGGGCCATAGTCGGAATCCGCAGTCGTGGTGATCTACTAGCACAGCGCCTTGCAGGTCGTCTCAACTTCGATCACATTGGCGTACTCGATATTACGCTCTATCGCGATGACCTTTCCGAGATTGGGATGCAACCAATCGTTCGTACAACTGAAATCCCGTTTGCTATTGACCGGATGCAAGTTGTACTCGTAGATGATGTACTGATGACCGGCCGGTCAGTACGGGCCGCACTTCAGTCATTAATGGATTTGGGACGTCCACGAAGAGTCTGGCTAGCCGTGCTGGTAGATCGTGGTGGACGCGAGTTACCGATCCGGCCTGACTACGTGGCATTCGATCTCGCACAGGATGACAGCGGTCTTGGACTTGCCTCCGACAACCGCGTGGAGGTCATGTTACAACCGACCGACCCCGAAGACGGAATTGTTGTCTGTTCAAGCGATCCGCAAGTGAGTATTTCATGAGCAAGACCCCAGAACCCTATTGCTGGCCCCACAAGCACTTGCTGGGCCTGCAAGACCTCAGTGCAGCGGATATTCTCTTCGCACTTCAGACTGCAGTAGGTTTCCTGGAAGTAAGCACACGTAGTGTCAAGAAGGTACCAGCATTACGTGGCAAAGTGGTAGCAAACCTATTCATGGAGGACTCAACGAGAACACGCTCTAGCTTCACGTTGGCTGCAAGTCGATTGTCTGCCGACGTGATTGATTTATCGGGTAAAGGTTCAAGTATTTCGAAGGGCGAAACTTTACGGGACACCGGGCGTAATATTGAGGCAATGGGTATTGATGCAATTGTCTGTCGCCATCCGTTAAGTGGAGCAGCTGTTCAATTGTCTCGGGCCGTAAATTGCAGTGTCGTTAATGCAGGCGATGGTCAACACGAACATCCCACACAAGGTCTGCTCGACATCTTCACGATAGCACGACAGCTTGGTCGCACTGATTTTGATCTGACGGGTATCACCGTGGCAATCGTTGGTGACATTGCCCACAGTCGTGTAGCCCGATCGAACCTCTACGGCCTGCTCAAACTAGGAGCTACGGTTGTCTTAGTGGGACCACCAACTCTTCTACCACGCACATTTGCCGACTTGGGCTGTGAGTTGAGCTACAGCCTTGACGACGTTTTGGACCGCGTCGATGTACTCAATATGCTCCGCATTCAGTTTGAAAGGCTAACCAGTCAAGCCTTTCCCAGCGTGCGTGAATACGCAACCTTCTTTGGACTGACCACCAAACGTCTAGCCCGCGCCAAGCCCGATGTGGTGGTTATGCACCCTGGCCCCATCAATCGTGGGATTGAATTGGACTCGCAAGTTGCTGACGGCCCCAATAGCGTGATTCTCTCCCAGGTCAGCCATGGCTTGGCTGTCCGAATGGCCGTTTTGTATCTGGTCAGTGGGGCCAAACATCAAGCTGACTCGCTTTAATTGATGATCATAGGAGGGGATGGCAGGTTGCCATGACTGCATCTGGACTGCTATTAATCATTTCAGGTCCCTCCGGTGTGGGGAAAACGACCATTACCCGCCGCGTTCACCACCAATTGGGTGGCATGCTGAGCGTTTCGGTGACAACACGCCCCCAAACACCCGCTGACACCGAAGGGGTCGACTATCATTTCATTGATGAGGACAAATTCAACCAGATGTGTGACGGTGACGAGCTACTCGAATACGCCGAGGTATTTGGACATGCTTACGGAACACCAAGAAAGCCGGTACTTGATGCGATTTCGCAGGGAAAGTTGATGATTCTGGAAATTGACGTCGAAGGCGCCATTCAGATCAAATCGAATACCAATGGCGCATTTGCCATCTTTGTGCTCCCACCAGATGAACAGGTCCTCCTGAAACGTCTACACAACCGGGCGCGTGAAGACGAAAATACCATTCAGGGTCGATTCAAGAAGGCCAAGGATGAGATCGCACGTGCCAGATCGTGTGAAATTTATGATGCCTTTATTGTCAACAAGGATCTTGATCAGGCGGTCGACCAAGCCATTCATCTTGTACAGTCCCATTGCAAAGCCAACTGCACCGAACAATAACCTTTACTATATTGGTACGAATGTCCGAAGCCATATTTCTTGATCGCGAAGGAACGATTACGTGCAATGCGTCGAATGGCGATAAACCGTCAGGTAACGGCCTGATTCATGGTGCTGCCTCAGCGATCGCATCACTACGTGGCTTGGGGTATAAAATTGTTGTCGTCACGAATGAACCTGCTATCGCCGACGGACATTATGCTGAACAGGACATCATAGCAGGACATGCCCATCTCAACCATGCCATTCGGCGCACGAGAGGCGCAACCGTCGACCGGTTCTACTATTGCCCGTATGAACCGGGTGGAAGGGTCAAGAAATATCGCAAGAATCATCCGTGGAGGAAACCAAAGCCTGGCATGCTCATGGCCGCCAAAGAAGATCTTCAGATCGACCTTTCCAAATCTTGGGTGGTGGGTTCTGGCCCAATTGATGTCAAGGCGGGCGTTGCAGCAGGGGCCAGGACTATTTTACTAGACGATAAATTATCCAAGCATTCAGTACCTCATGCCGCCAATTCCTCAAATAGGTTCGGCGCCGATTTTATTGCTCCCAACCTCATAGAAGCGGTAAAAGTCATTACCCAGCAGCGTATCTCGGAATCAACCCATGCACCCCACACCCTCACACAACCGCAAGAAGAAAGCTTGCCAAACAGCCATTCGCCACTGACATCGACACACAACAATCTCAACCAACCATACCCTGATCAAGAACCCAACCATGACGCTGTTGTCAAAAGGCGCCCGATTCCTGCTGCACAAAAGACCGTGCAACTTTCGTCATCCAAACGATCAGAATCAACCAAGGATGATGGACATTCCCATGCCATCATTTCGCCGACCGCCCGCACACTTAGACAGATCCTTCAAGAGCTTCGCCGCCAGAGATCACAACCAAAGGAATTTTCCTATCCACTTGCAGTAGCGTTGGCACTGCAATTAATTGCCGTGGTCTGCGCCCTCGGCGCATTTATCGTTGCTGGCGCAACAGATGATCAAACATTTGCAAGGTGGATGAGTTGTGGGACCTTTGTCCAACTGACCGTTATTGCAATGCTGCTATTTCATCGTAGGTTGTAGAGTTGTCGCCGACTGGTGATAAGCGGCAAGTCCCCATGCCGTTCAAAATAAATAGATCCGAAAATCGAATTTCATCACCAGGCCAAGTAACCTCCATCGACCACAAGATCAACCCCTGTCACATAACCAGATGCCTTTGATGCTAAAAACACCACAGCACCCTTAAGGTCAGAATTATTGCCCCAGCGGCCTAGGGGCACACGTCTTAGAAAATTATCCTGCGTACCCAGATCGAAGGAATCTTTATTCACTTCAAGTGGGAAACCACCGGGGCTGATTGTATTGACACGGATGCCATAATGGGCCCAAGCCGTTGCAAGCGCCCGCGTCAGATTGGCAATACCACCTTTACTGGCGGCAAAACTAACACTGGCTGGCAAGTGATTTGAATCCTTAGTGTATAGGGTGCCATCCATGCCGGCTTGACCATAAATCGATGAAATCTGAACAATGCGACCACCACCCTGGCGGATCATATGTTGTCCGACAACTTGTGCACAGACAAAAGAACCCGTCAGGTTGACATGCTGAACACGGTGCCATTCGTCAAGACTTTCATCCTCCGCTGGCCCAAAATCAAATGTTCCTGCGTTGTTGATGAGAATATCCAGGCGGGAAAATTTATCCACAATTTGATCGACAGCGGCTTTAACCTCGGCTGCTTGCGTAATATCCATTTGCACTGCCAACGCCTGGCGACCGAGTTTGCGAACCAGGGCAGCTGTTTGTTCACACATTTCCAAACGTCGGGCTCCGATTACCACATCAGCACCGGCTTCAGCTAGCGCCAGTGCCATCTGGCGACCTAACCCAGTACCGCCGCCTGTAACCAACGCCACGTCACCGGTCAGATCAAATAGTTCCCTTACGTTCATCCGTGACTTTCAGCAAGAGGTAAAGATACTGTCTCGTGTTTTTGATACGAATACCGTGCCGCAATAATGACCTCAAGCGCTCGACGCCCGTCATCACCGGTAGCCACCGGTGGTTCGTCACGCTCAATTGATTGCACAAAGCAACGAATCTGCTCGGCATACCAACCCACTAAATTGCCATGTAGTTTGGACCAATGCAGGACATCAGGAAATTGCCAGCCATCATCATTGCATATGGCCACTGTATTGGGTAATACCTGTCCGTAAGCAATACCTTTGCTACCGACCACCTCAAACCGAACATCACCACCCATCCCCAACTTGGCCGGCAACACCCAACCGCTTTCGACAACCCCCACGGCACCACGCCGCGTTTTGAACATGGTCCAGCAGATGTCGTGGACACCCAATTCGTCTTGTACAGGACCAGTAACTATTTCAGCCGTAACGCGCACCACCTCATCATTCAGGTACCAGAGCATGAGATCAAGATCATGGACTGCTAGATACTGTTCGACACTCACGCGACCCGCCAAACGACGTGCCTCCGTAATAAAGGCATGACGCTTGCTATAGATGCTCATGATATTGCCCAAAGATCCGGTCTCGATCTGTTCCTTGATTGCGGTGTGCGTTGTGTCATATCGCGAGCAATAACCAATGGCTAGTTTCACATTGGCTGCCTCTGATGAGGCAATGATACGGTCCGCATCTCGAAGATTGGTTGCAATTGGTTTTTCCAAAAGCACATGTTTCCCTGCATTGCCGGCAGCAACCGCAGGTTCACAGTGCAGTTGATCAGGCGTGGCGATCACAACCGCATCCATGTTGCTCAAAGCAAGTAAGTCATTGTAGTCTGTAAACGCATGCTGCAGACCATGTTCATCGGCCAGAGTATTAGCCCGTGTTTGGTCTACATCTGCCACTGCAATTAACTGTGCTTCTGATACCGCATCAATCGCGGCGGCATGTACAGCACCCATTTGGCCCGCACCAATAATACCGAAACCAATTGTCATTGGGATTCTCTTTTCACTCACACAAGCGACACGGAACTTAAAATGGCTCCAGACAGAATAGCAGAATTATCCCGCCATGAAGATGGTGGTAATTGTTCTGAAGATCACGAGGTAAATCCGAAAGATATGCAGGTGATTAATACAAGTTTGGGCGATAAATGGCGACCATCAAGCCATCTCTGATCCTTGTGCATACGGCCTGAACCACCCGGCGGGGGGAATGGTGACCTGTATTGATATTAATGATGTTATCTATACCACGTCTATGGCGTGGTTTTCGGTCCGCGGGGTGATCACAGCGGGGGTGGTAGCCAGATCCATGAGCAACACCGTTAAGTCATCAGCACGGCTTAGGGAACCGGCTTGGCAATCAAGTTTACTAGACAATCGGGCCAAGGCATCCTTAGCCGACCCGGAAGCAAGGTCTTTAAATTCATCCAGGTAACGGTTGTTGGCAATAGGGTGACCGTTGCCAATCTTCCGGGGTTTATCCCCAGGAAAAGCAAGTTCAAATCCATCACTATAAAGCAGCAAACGGTCACCTAAATCCAACTGAATACGAGAAACTTCAAATTCCTCGTCTGGGAATACGCCCAACATGGCACCTTCGGGCTCTATAGCGGTAAGGGAGCCGTCGCCACGCAACAGTAGGGGATAGGGGTGACCCGCACGCGCAATTTGGAGTTCGAGTGTATCCACATTAACCACACCGTACACAGCGGTCGCGGTACGTACCTTGTCATGGCTTTCATGTTCTAAAAGATCACGGTTCAGTCGCGATAAGACATCATCCGGAGAGACAATTCGCAAGCCAGTGGCAACCGTAGGAGCCGTTTCGCAGACGGTCAATGAACACTTGATGTAGCTCGTCATGAGCGCTGCGGGAACACCATGACCAACGGCATCCACCAAGAAAAAACCGATATGGTTTGTGTCGAGGCGACGTACATCATAGATATCCCCACTCACATACCCGGCAGGCCGAAACAGCACATGGAAATCCACGCCATTCGCAGTAGGCATTTGTGTGGGAAGAAAGTCCTGTTGCAGTTGTGCGGCCAATCGCAGTTCTTCATCAATCTTTCCGAACTCATTGACTAAACCACCGTGATGTAGGTGAAGTAATGAAAGTTCAGTTTTAAGCACTTGGACAACATCCGCTTGACTCCACAGCGTTCGGAGTATTGCAGCAATACTGGCTGGAGGGCTATTGGGTGGTGCTGCCACAACACCTTCGATGATGGTTGACCCCACCGCGTTGGTTTCATGAGGACGGGTGACCATGCCTAGCACATGTCTCTCTTGCAGGAGCCCAATTAATTCTCGACCTTGATCCGCCAGGTGCTGTGTTTCACTAAGCAACCAGACGACATCACAACTGTTCAACGGCGAGGGATCGTTCAGGACACTTGGTAGGGTATACTGTTCAATGATGGGCTGCTCGCTGGGTGACCAATGTTGTAAAACCTGATGAACCAGATCACGGGGTGTTGACCCCGGTGTCATGACAGAGTCCGAACACTCTTGGAGAGTTTGGGCGCTGGAACACCCATCCGAGCCGATCAACATCAGGGTTTTGTTGCGCATTACAACCAGTCAACCTGACAAGCAAGGTAAGGCAATAGATCAATCTCATCGGGTCAGCGAGCCCAGCCCTTGAGGTCCTCTATTGGCAACTTAATGAGTTGGTTTGGCTGAAGCTGTAATTGATCCGTCATGCCGGATGCCAGTTCAATGGCGTATTGATAGGGCCATGGGCTTTGATAGATACGTAATTGATTATCCGGTACGTTTGGCTCCGGATGCATTTGGTGAATCATGATAATACGTCCATCCGGATCCAGAAAGATTAGATCAATAGGAACCAAGCATTCACGCATGTGGAAACCGCTACCAGGAACACTCTGCGGTTGGTCGAAGACAAATAACATCCCCCCATAAGCGTCAATGTGGGCTCTACCAGATAAACCCGTGCGGCGGCTTGTATCATCCAGGGCAAGTTCGAGCGCAAAGACGTTGTGATTGATCGTAATGGTTAGAACATCTGGAGGGGTTGGTGGGGCAGTTCCACAACTGGCCAAGGCAACGACCAGGAAGGGGAGGGCGATGACAACCGTGGAAGGGGCCCACCCACAAAAAAAATGGGTGCGGTCATGGAACATAACACTTGAGGATCGAAGGCCAGAGGCAATAAAACATGCCTTGGCAGATATTCCCTGGTTATCGTTGCTTGACATCCAAAATTCGCTATTAAGATTAAAACTTTAACGCATCATCCGCATAGCCATTGCTCATCTTCATAGGTGAATGTGATGCGATTATGCGGCACCAGTTCAAGACGAAACTGTCCAGCAAACTCAGAAGCCGACATTAATTGTCTTTGTTCTGTGATCCGGCACCAAAAAGCTATCAGTCCAACCACACGAAATGGGGAAATACCTTTTTCTCGATAAAACGCCACTCGGCTGTCACCGTGACGCTTGGCCAACCGGCGGCCATCAGGACCACACACAATAGGTAGATGGTAGTAGTGTGGCAGCGGCGACAGGCCAAGCATCCGATAAATTAATATTTGACGGCCCGTAGATGGAAGCAGATCATCACCACGTACGATGTGAGAAACCTTTTGCTTGAAATCGTCCACAACAACTGCCAGTTGGTAGGCTGGCAAACCTTCCTTGGTTGATACAACGAAATCACCAACCTCCTTTTGGATATTAATGACCTGGTGCCCATGTACCTGGTCGTCAAACTCCACTGGTTGCTCTGAAACGACCAACCGCCACGCAATCGATTTGTCGGCAGGGGGGGGCAGGAATCCTGATGTCGAAAGAGGACGACAAGTGCCTGGATAACGGAGTTCATGTTCATTACCATGAGGCGCTGCCTGCACCTGTTCAATCTGTTTTCGTGAACAAGTACACGGGTAGATCATCTCGTTCGACTTAAGTTGATCAAGTGCAGAAGCATACCCGGGGAGGTTTTCTGACTGATAGTATGGCAGCCCGGTCCAATCCAGCCCCAACCACTCAAGGTCTTTTATCGCAAGTTCATCTGCACCTTTTTTGGTCCTGGGCCCATCCAAATCATCAATTCGCAGCACCAATCCCCAGCCGTTTTGCTGCGCCAGAGCCCAGTTAACAAGAAAGGCATAAGCGTTCCCAAGATGCAATGCACCTGTGGGTGATGGCGCAAGCCGAGAAATGTGTGTGCTATGAGACATGGTCTGTTTGTCGGCCAAACCCTGGTAATCTATCGTAGCGGTATGAGTACCCACAGTCCCCAGCCCACCGGACACCTTCGATTGGCCGTCCTGCTAAGTGGCGGAGGGACAACCATGCAGAATCTGGTCGAGGCAATTAGGGATGACAACCTAACCGCAACCATTGAATTGGTCATAAGTTCCCGCGAGAATGCATCCGGTGTTGAGCGGGCAAAGCAGCTAGGACTCAATACTCGCATTGTGAAGCGTCCTGAACCTTTTGATGCCAAGCATTTTTCGCGGGATATCTTTACCCTTGTAAACAATCATCAAATAGATCTAGTATGCCTGGCCGGATTCCTAACCCGGTTAGATATTCCTTCAAATTATTCCAACAGGGTCGTCAATATTCATCCTGCCCTTTTACCCAATTTTGGAGGAAAAGGGATGTACGGGCACCACGTCCACGAAGCGGTCCTAAAAGCCGGCTGTAAAATCTCTGGTTGCACGGTTCATTTTTGTGACCAAGAGTACGATCAAGGCACAATCATCGTACAACGAACATGTCCCGTCGACCGAGACGATACCCCACAGACTTTAGCCGCACGGGTTTTCGAACAAGAGTGCATTGCATACCCAGAGGCGATCCGCCGTCTCGCCGCGAAACAGGCCTAAATCCAGGACCCCGGTACCACAAACCCGGATAGCCGCCCCACCAACAGTCCTATAATGACTGTTATGTATAATTGCCCGGATTGGAGCCACGAGCCCCAATCCAGCCCAGATAGCCCTCATACCCGCATCTACACAAATTCACACCCCCACAAAGCTAGCATGATGATTACGAGCAAGCCGGCATAAGCAGAGACAAAATCTAAATTCTCGGTAACCCGACTCCCATTTCCCCTAAATGCCGTCATATACATTTGAAAATTGTGGTTTGTATTTCAATTGTTTTTAACGGAACACGCCACTGGGATCCTGATTGAAATATTTCCGGTCCACATTGTTCCATGCCATAAATCAACCTGGTTGCCTCTGCGCTACAGCATCGATCACCTCATGGTGAAGCGCCGGTCCAAAGATAGAAAAATCCGGTTGTTGCTTGCCCGAAGGATTCAGAGAAATTGAACTGAGCGAGATTAATTTGGGTACGCGACTCATCGGATATAAGGTCACCAGAATGAGAGCTTCCCGCATAAGGCGAGCCAATATAGTCATATGGACGGTGATACAAAACCAGATCAGCCCCTTTAATCCCGGCCAGATTCTTTGCGACCTTAAACGCCTCGGTAAGGTCCCCCACCTCGTCAACCAAACCCACCTTGACCGCCTCCGTACCACTAAAGATACGGCCATCAGCAATCTGTGGGAATTGATCCTGGTCAATGACTGGTCTCGCCTGACGCACCACAGATGCAAACTGGGTATAAAAATCATCCACAAGGGCTTGAAGCACAGCACGTTTTTCATCAGTCATTTCACTCAGTGGTGAACCAATATCCTTATTGGAGCCACTGGTGATTGCTTCGGCACGGATTCCGAATCGATCCAGGGCAGGCTTTATACTGAGTGTTTGAATAATCACACCAATACTCCCGGTTATAGAAGTCGGGTAGCAAATGATCTTGTCTGCCGCGCATGCCAAGTAGTACCCACCACTTGCAGTTACGTCCATCATCAATGCAATCACAGGTTTTCCGCTACGCTTCTTAAACCGCAATACCTGTCGATACATCGCATCACTTGCCGTCACCGTGCCACCTGGGGTATTGAGACGTAGAATCACGGCCTTTGTTCGCGTATCACGCCGTGCCAATTCAAGTTTTTCGTGCAGCAAACTCACCGGATTCTCCCCGCGCCTGAAGACCCCGGATTTGTGTGCGTTGTATATCAACCCGGACACATCAATCATCGCCACACGGTGCGATTGCCAACCGCCCTCCGCTTCAACTACCTTTACCTTAAGTTCCTGATTCCCCGCCGAACCCCCTATCGTCATGGTCAGGGGGCCACATCCACCAATACCGACCGCCATAAAGACACTAAGGATGACACGGGGTACAACCTGGCGGTGATTCATGATCTATTGCCTGTCAACAGTTTGTCCCGGCCGATTGGGCGGCTTGCTTGTAATTTGGATTTTCACTTCCTGCGTGACGCCGCCCATTGGCACTGATCGCCTTGGCCAGGCGAGATTTCCCCAAAGCGTGCTGAAGTACTTGGTCGACACTCTCAACATAGATGACACGACAGCTCCGCCTGACCTGCATATCAATTTCCTCATGATCCTTGCGATTGCCTTTGGGCAGCAGGATTGTCTTGATACCAGCTCGCGCCGCGGCAAGTGTCTTTTCTTTGATGCCGCCAACAGGCAACACAAGACCTCGCAGTGTTACCTCCCCTGTCATCGCCATACGCGGTGCGGATCGAATGTCCAGTAGCAATGATGCAATCGCAGTAAACATTGTAATGCCGGCACTGGGTCCATCCTTGGGAACTGCTCCTGCTGGCACATGAATATGAATATCAAGACTCTGAAGTTGGTGCACATTATATTTAAAGTCCGATGAGCGCGACTTAAACAGACTTAATGCCGTACTCGCCGATTCCTTCATGACGTCACCCATCTGCCCGGTAAGACTCACCTGACCGGTGCCAGGAAACACTGTCGCCTCAACAAACAAAACATCTCCACCAGTTGGTGTATAAGCCAGGCCCAGGACAACACCGGGCATTGTGGCACGTAAACTCACATCCTGCAGGTACTGTTCTGGACCAAGCATTTTACGTACCAATGCTTGATCAACGTTCCAGACACGACTGGTTTGCCTCTTGCGAGCTGTCACCTCGGCCGCCACACCACGACAGACTGCACCAATCTGACGCTCCAACTCCCGAACACCGGCTTCACGCGTGTATTCGGTCACAATCTTTCGTATTGCAGGAACCCTCCACCTGCACCGCTTCTTATCCAGCCCATTCTCTTTCAGTTGCCTGACTGTCAAGTACCGCCGCGCGATAGCCAGTTTGTCGTGGTCGGTGTACCCTGGAATTTCAATCACCTCCATCCGGTCTTGTAACGCGGGCGGAACAGTACCCATGTAGTTGGCGGTGGCGATAAAGAGAATCTGTGATAGATCAAACGGCACATCGAGATAACGATCAACGAAAGTATTATTCTGTCTCGGATCCAGTACCTCTAACAAGGCGCTAGCCGGATCACCGCGGAAGTCACTTCCCAGTTTGTCGATTTCATCAAGCATCATCACCGGGTTATTTGTCCCCGCTCGACGGATCTCCTGGATAATCCGACCCGGCATTGCTCCTATGTAGGTTCTTCGATGACCACGAATTTCTGCTTCATCGCGAATACCGCCGAAACTCATGCGAGCAAACTGACGACCTAAAGCATCGGCCACCGACTGGCCCAAACTGGTTTTACCAACGCCAGGAGGTCCCATCAGGCAGATGATCGGGCTTCGACCCCGGGGGTTCAGTTTACGCACCGCCAGATATTCCATTAGCCTTCGCTTGACCTTGTCTAAATTATAATGGTCACGATCAAGAATCCGCCGGGCACGATCAAGATCGAGATTATCCTCGCTCGCTTTGGACCAAGGCAAATCCGTAATCAGTTCAAGGTAGGTCAACAACATGGAATACTCTGGGCTGGCTGGCGGTATGATCTCCAGCCGGTCCAATTCCCGATGGGCTTCCCCCATTACCTTTTGAGGAGGTTTTGCATCAGCCAAACGTTTGCGTAACTGGCCAACAACCTCCCCCGCCCCACCATCTTCATCAGCAAGTTCCTTTTGAATGGCCTTAAGTTGCTCACGCATATAGTGCTTGCGCTGTGACTCTCCGATCGATGATTGGACATCCTGCTGAATCTTCTGTTGAAGTTTTAGAATCTCCAGTTGAGTAGACACATGTTGATGCACGGCACGGATCCGCTTGGCAACATCCAGGTTTTCAAGAAGGTCTTGTTTTTGTTCGACGTCTAAGTTCAGGTTGGCCCCAAGGAAATCCGCCATGGCTGACGGGTCGTCAATATTCATGAAAAGTGTCACAGCATCTTCTGGCACATTGGGGGACCTCTCAATCAAGGTACGTGCTTGCTCACGAACCTGGGCAACTGCCGCCTCAAATCGTTTACCGCTCCCGGCTTTTTCCTCCAGTTGGTCAACTTTGGCTATGAAGTAGGGCTTGACCTGAGTAAATTGAGTCAGACGTACACGTGTCAATCCGTGGACAATCACCGACAACGACTCATCCGGCTGCCGGATCAGCTTCAACACTGTCACCGCCAGACCGATTTCGTACAACGCTTCTGAACCCGGGTTCTCCTCTTCCTCGTCCCGCTGGGTCACCAGGGCAATGATCTTGGATTCGGGCAATGAATCATCAAGCAATCGACGGCTGGCTGAGCGGCCAATGGCCAACGGCATTACAGTGCCCGGGAAGGCGACTGTGCCGCGGATTGGCAGAACCGGCAATAGGGCAGGGATCTGTGTCGACTCAGCCATTGGTTGGCTGATCTGGTCGATGATATTGCTCGGTGTCGAATCAGTCATTGCTTGTTAGCGGTTCCTAACCTGCCGGTCGTAATGGAAGTCGGACCCAAAATAGCCCTTGTGCATACTCTGTGTGCATGGCATTTAAATCAACACGCTCGGGCAGAGAAATTATCCTTGTAAACTTCCCGTGATCAATCTCCATGCAAATAAGCCGCATTGGCGCATTTGTAGAAGGCCTCGGGTCAGGAGCAAGCCGTGCCCCGGATACGACTAGCCGCCCTGCTGTTACTTCTATTTCCAACGCTTGTGGTTGAATGCCAGCCAAATCGATGCAGACATCAATCCGGTCTTGAAGTTGGTACATATTGACCAGGGGCGTCCATGCTTCGCTGGGGTAGAACTGGTTGAACTGCTCAGTCCACACGTCGCGAACCGAGTGGCTGATACGTACCTGAATATCGTCGAATGCACCGTTCGATGATGCGTCAAACATCCTGGGGTCACCTCATTTTCGGACCTGTGAGTGGATCGAAGACCTGATCATACACGGGATAAATGGATTTTGCCTTCATCCCGCTGGAGCCCTACTATCATGGGTCTGACACACACCATTAAGGTGAAAATGAACATGGCAACGCAAACCCAGTCGCAAACTACATCCTCCATGCCCGATGTCCAAGCCAGTCGTGATACACGTCAAGTGCCAATTGACCGTGTGGGGGTCAAGAAAATCACCTACCCAATCAGTCTCCAATGCCCGGCAACCGGTGGTGTTCAGCATACGGTGGCGGAAGTGAATATGTATGTTGGTCTGCCCCATGACCTCAAGGGCACCCACATGAGCCGTTTCCTGGAGGTGCTTAACGAACACCATAATCATCTGCGATCAGATGAAATCATGGAAGTATGCCATGATATAAAGGATCGGCTTGACGCCGACGAAGCACATCTTGAACTAACATTCCCTTACTTCATCCATAAGACCGCCCCCGTAACCCGTGCCCCCGGGATGCTTGACATCAAGGTCGCCTTCGAGGCCACAAGCGGTGTTGTAGACGACTTTGTAATGGGTATCAAGGTTCCAGCCGCCAGTGTATGTCCCTGCTCCAAACTCATCTCTGATTATGGCGCCCACAACCAGAGGTGCGAAATGGAGGTCCGGGTACGTTTCGCACCCGGAAAATACATGTGGATCGAGGAATTATTTAAACTGGTTGAACGTTGTGCAAGTGCTGAGGTATTTGCCGTCCTCAAGAGACCCGATGAAAAATATGTGACCGAAGTTGCCTATGACAATCCAAAATTTGTTGAGGATATCGTTCGCGATCTAGCCTTGGCCTTGGATGCCGATGACCGAATCGCATGGTATGAGGCTAAAAGTGAAAACTTCGAGTCAATCCATAACCATAATGCGTACGCCTCGATAGAAAAAGAAAAACGTACCTGAGGGATCACATCAACCGGAGTTGAAATGTCGCATCAATGGCACCAGCCGCATATTTCAGGTGGCTAGGCTCATGTCAGAAGTGGAACTTATCCTGTATGGCCATCCCAATTGTCCGCTTTGCCATCGGCTCGAAGAATTGCTCCAGCCGCATCTGAACAAAAATCATTTTTCCTTAAGGAAACGTGATATCTACGACAATGACGAATGGCAGCGTCGCTACGCACAACGTGTCCCTGTATTGACTTGCAGTAACCGCATCATCCTCGAAGGCAGGCCCTCGGAACAGGAATTGGCCAGCAGCCTTAACCACCTGGTGACGCCGTAGCCCCCTGCCGGGACATCCACTCACCAATCCATGCCCCCCCTACTGTGACACCCGCCGTGGGGGGGAGCTAGGCAAACCGTAAACGCTAAATATAGATCTCGGCAGCTCGCATATCTTCGGATTTAAACGTTGTTTATGATAGAATACACGCAGACCATATAGCCGCAGTACCTTGGCAAAAGCAACAGGATCCGTATCGAATGTCCAACAACCTGATTGCCCTTCAAAACAAGTTCCTCGGCCACGGCCAGACCGTGTACGACAAACTGTCTCAACTTCATGAACAGCAAGGCTTTATAGGCAACAAAGATATCCAGGCTATCGCGACTGAATTTAATCTACCTCCCCAGCATGTACGATCAACGGCTAAGTTCTATGAAGAACTTGCGCATGACAGTCCCGCCAAGCACCAAATCAAAATATGCAATGGTGAAGCATGCCAAGCAGCAGGCTGTAAATCACTCGAATCGGGACTATGTGCTGACCTGGATGCCACACTTGGTAAGACCAACAGCAATGGTATTCGCATTGAGCATGTGGCGTGTCTTGGGTATTGCGGACTTGGTCCCAACGCGACGATCGATGGGCTACCGGTATCACTTGCCGATGAAGATGACCGGCAGGCGACTGTCAACCATATCAAGCAGGGTACGCCATTGGACCTAGTGGAACCCACAAACAAAATCTATAAGCCGTTGTTGGATCAGCCATGCGTTCTAATGCGTCATTTTGATGCCGATGTGGTCTCGATTGACAGGGCACGCGAGGCAGGAATTTACAAGTCGCTAGAGAAAGCGGTCACATCAATGACACCCGTTCAGGTCATTGAAGAGGTCCAGTCAAGCCAACTTCGCGGACGCGGGGGTGCCGGATTTCCTGCAGGAATTAAGTTCCAGACCGTGGCCGATGCAGAGGTCGAAGATGGTTCTGGCCGAAAGTTCGTTGTTGTCAACTTCGATGAAGGGGATGCCGGATCCTACATTGACAAGGAACTGTGCGAACGCGACCCGCATACACAGATTGAGGGGATTCTGTTAGCAGCATATGCCTGCGGTGCCTCCGAGGTATTTATTTACGTTCGATCTGAGTACCCACGAGCCTTGTCAATTCTCAAACAGGCTGCCGATGAGGCCTTGAAGGCGGGGATCGTTGGCCCCAGGATCTTTGGATCCGACTTTGGATGTGTTGTCAATATCATCAAGGGTCAAGGCGCCTATATCTGTGGTGAGGAGACGAGCCTGCTGCGGTCAATAGAAGGCGTACCGGCTCTTGTCAGTTTCAAACCTCCATTCCCCGCACAAAAAGGGTTATGGAACTGCCCCACCGCTGTCAACAACACTGAAACACTGCACAACTTGCCTTGGATCATAGAACATAGTGGCGCGGCCTACGCCAAGTTTGGCACCGGCCGATCACGCGGTACCAAAGCCGTAAGCATCAACTCACGCGTCAAGCGACCAGGCATGTACGAAGTGGGACTCGGCATCACACTCCGTGAACTGATCTTTGATCTGGCTGGCGGTATGGCAAATGGCCAGCAATTCAAAGCAGTACAGATTGGCGGGCCCCTCGGCGGTATTCTCCCAGAGCATCTGCTTGATACGAATCTCGATTTTGAATCATTGGCACAGGTCAATGGCATGCTGGGACACGCGGGTATCGTGGTCTATAGCCAAGCAGATGACCTAGTGGAAATTGCACGTGGACTGATGAAGTTCTGCGCAGTCGAAAGCTGCGGAAAATGTTTCCCGTGTCGGATTGGATCCGTTCGTGGAACGGAATTATTCGACCAGATGATTGAAAGCGGTGTGACTGACGAGCGGTTGGAATTGATGAATGAACTATGCGAAACCATGAAATACGGGTCCCTGTGTGCGCTGGGTGGTATGATTCCCACACCAATCGAGTGTTTAATGCAATATTTCCCGGGGGAATTGGACCGATATAGGCAGAAAAGCGCAACCACCATGGACGCATGATTGGGTGTAATGGAAGGCAGAAAATGATCAGTCACATTCAGAACAATGGCCGGACGTCCAGAATCACGATCGATGGTCAACAGATCGAAATCTCAGAAGATGCAACTGTTTTGACTGCCCTGCGTAGCATTGGCAAAGATGTGCCAACGCTGTGCTACTCCGATCGCATGAAACCCTACGGTGCGTGCCGCACCTGCCTCATTGAGGTTGAAGGCGGCAAGCCGGTTGCTGCATGCCACACGCCAGTACAGAACGACAGAAATTACATCACCCAATCCCCCTTTCTGACTCGTTTACGAAGAAATATCACAGAATTAGTCGTAAGTGATCATCCCCTAGAGTGCCTCGATTGCACAGCCAATGGACGCTGTGACCTGCAAAGCCTAGCACAACAGGTGGGTCTGCGGACACCACGTTATAAAAACCCCCGTACGCATAACCCACCCAAAGATGACTCACATCCGTTTGTCAAACTAGAGATGGCCAAGTGCATCGGATGCGCCAAGTGCGTACGTGCATGCGATGAGGTTCAAGGGTCGTTCATTTTAGGCATGTCTGGTCGTGGCTATGACGTAAAGGTCATTGCTGGCAATGACACCGGATTTGAAGATGCAAATTGTGTCAGTTGCGGACAGTGCGTTGTCGAATGTCCGGTGGCTGCCCTTGAAGAACCGGGGACACGCGATTTTGGCCTACCCGACAATACAGTAAACACCACATGTTCATACTGCGGGGTCGGTTGCTCACTAGATGTTAATGTCAAAGATGGCCAAGTGATCAATATTGTCCCGTCAAAACAAGGGTCCGCCAATTTAGGACATACATGCGTTAAAGGACGTTTCGCCCATCAATTTGCCCATTCGACTGACCGTTTACGCACCCCCTTGATCAAGGACAAAAGTGGTAGTTTTCAAGAAGCGACGTGGGATACGGCACTTGACCTGATTGCCATGAGGTTCACTGAACTGCGTGACAATTATGGACCGTCCGGGTTCAGCATGATCAGTTCATCACGATGTACCAACGAAGAAAACTTCCTCATGCAAAAGTTTGCTCGTGTCGTGATGGGAACCAATTCGATTGACAACTGCTCACGTGTCTGCCACTCACCTTCATCCTACGCCTTGGGCCAAGCATTGGGCACTGGAGCCGGCACAAATAGTTTCCAAGATGTCCATTGCTCGGATGTCCTATTGATCGTAGGCGCCAATCCAACCGAGGCGCATCCTGTGTTCGGATCGCGGATCAAGCAATCGGTACTTGCCGGGTGCAAACTCATCATCCTTGATCCGAGAAATACGGAATTGGCTCGGCTCTCGGATGTGCACTTGCCTCTGCGGCCTGGTTCCAACGTCGCAGTACTCAATGCCCTTCAGCATGTTTTGATTGAAGAGGATTTGATTGATCCACAGTTTATTGCACAACACACAGAGGGTTTTGAGCTGGTGAAAAAGGAAATGTCCGGCTGCACACCGCAATGGGCATCACAAATAAGCAGCGTGAATCCAGATCTTATTTACCAAGCCGCACGTTTATACGCCAGTGGCAAAGCCTCACAAATCCTCTGGGGCCTAGGTGTGACTGAAGCGGGTCACGGTTCGAATGCTGCTTTCGGTCTGATCAATATGGCGGTGATGACTGGAAACATCGGCCGCCCGGGAACCGGTGCAAGTCCGATTCGTGGCCAGAATAATGTCCAAGGCGCATCCGATGTCGGTGCTCTCCCAAATGTCTTTTGCGATTACCGGTCCGTAACCGATACGCAGGCTCGTGCCGACCACAAAAAGATCTGGGGTGTCGAGCCGCCAACGAATACCGGTCTTCGTATCCCCGACATGTTCGATGCCTCGCATCACGGCACCCTCAAAGGAATGTATATTCTGGCTGAAGATGTAGCTCAATCAGATCCCAACACATCCCACGTGGTGGGCGCGCTGGAAAACCTGGAGTTCATGGTCGTCCAGGAGATCTTCATGACTCCCACGGCTGAATTGGCTGATGTAGTTCTCCCTGGCACGACATTTCTTGAAAAGGACGGCACGTTTTGTAATAGCGACCGCCGTATCCAACGGGTACGCAAGGTCATTGAGCCACTGGCCGGCACGATGGTTGACGGCGACATTACCAATGCCATCGCTCGCCGCATGGGTATTGACCTCGGCTTCGACAGCGGTCCTGATACGCCGATTAACCCATCAAAAATCATGGACGAAATTGCCGCCCTCAGTCCCAAATGGGCTGGTGTCAGCTACGAGAGACTTGAGCAATTGGGTTTTATCCAATGGCCATGCTGGGACAAGGATCATCCAGGAACCGATATCGTTCATCGCAATGGTGAGTTCTTAAGCGGAAAGGCCAAACTCACGCCGACACCATGGCAAGAACCGGGCGAACTTCCGGATGATCAATATCCCCTGATGCTCACCACAGGTCGCCAATTATTTCATTACAACGTAGGCACCATGACCAGGCGCACTGACATCACGAAGTTGCATAAGGCCAAAGAGGAAACTTTGCGTATCCACCCCAAGGATGCTCGTCGCCTTGAGATTCGCAACGGCGAACAGGTCAATGTCATTTCACGGCATGGACAAGTATGCGTCCGCGCAGAGGTTACCAAAGCGACCAATCCAGGCACTGTGTTTATGACATTCCATTTTCCTGAATCGCGTACAAATCTTGTGGTCTCCAGTGCCATGGACGAATATACCGGCTGCCCGGAATACAAGGTCAATGCTGTACGTATCGAAAAGGTTTCCTCTGCGCAGGAACCAGACATATCCCGAACTACCATGGCTTCTAAGTAGCGAAGTGATTAAATTTGGGTCGCCCATCCAGTTCAACACAACGTCAAGTCACGCGGTACATATCCGATGCATGCCAGCAGGATAACGACCGTCTTGCCGTCGAGGAACCGCTGGAGATCCGCATCGGAACTGAACCGCTGGCCATTACAATGCGAACGCCAGGTCACGATATTGATCTGGCGGCTGGATTCTGTTTGACGGAGGGCATTGTTGAAGATGGCTCAGAATTGGAGTCTGTTGAACCATGCACGCTGACAGACTACGGAAACATTGTGGTCGTCACACTCACGGAAGAAACCGCGGCAAGGCGTCAAAAACAGATTGAAGGCGGTCGTCGAGAAATGTATTTATCCAGTTCTTGCGGTTTGTGTGGTAAGCAATCAATTGACCGTCTGGAGAAAATGATCCGGCCAATTCGTGGGCAGTTCACCATCTCACGCAACACATTAGCTTCAATGCCGGATCGTATGAGTGACTCCCAGGCGACATTTGCCCAGACAGGGGGCTTGCATGCAGCCGCTCTTTTCGACCCCGAAGATTGTAAACTAAAAGTGATCCGAGAAGACGTCGGACGTCATAATGCGGTCGATAAGGTTATCGGCCACCAAGTCCTGATCGGACGGCTGCCGATTGATCCACGAATTCTGATGGTTTCAGGCCGGTCAAGCTTCGAGATCATGCAGAAGGCGGCCGTTGCGGGGATTGCCATGGTTGCCGCCGTCAGCGCACCGAGCAGTCTCGCGGTTGATTTCGCCATTCAGACCGGCATGACACTCGTCGGGTTCCTTCGCCCAGGCCGCATGAATGTGTACAATGATGTCAATCGTATCGTTGATTGATTATTCGGGTAATATAAAATATATGTAGGGTCAGTATCCTAAATTAAACCA
>Ga0310125_10000132_pt1 | contig 31068 bp, 27 predicted proteins | sample CB11b_Tmax_Bot8__FD_203508 | JGI IMG/M metagenome (GOLD analysis project Ga0310125, IMG submission 203508) | Marine microbial communities from Western Arctic Ocean, Canada - CB11b_Tmax_Bot8 | ecosystem: Environmental > Aquatic > Marine > Oceanic | place: Canada: Western Arctic Ocean | collected... | reverse complement strand
GCACCGGCGAAGAAGTCTGGCGGACGTCGCGCGACCTCATCTCATCGTTTTCAACACCGACAATCCACGTGGGCACCCAGCGAACGGAACTAGTAACAAACGGCGCTGGCACAATGCATGGGTACGATCCAGCGAGTGGCGAAGAGTTGTGGAGGATGTCGGGTAGTTCGTTGAACACGACGCCTACGCCTGTCAGTGGTCAAGGACTGATCTACGTGACCAGCGGCTACCGCACGCGGCCGATCTTTGCCATCAGGGCAGGAGCAACCGGTGACATCTCGCTCGCCGATGACGAAAATTCGAACGCGGACGTTGCCTGGAGCTCTCCACGCGATGGGCCCTATATGGCCACGCCACTCGTCTACCGAGGCTACCTGTACGTAGTCTCGGCCAACGGCGTCTTGACAGTCTTTCATGCGATTACGGGCGAGCAAGTCTATAAGCGGCGCATCGGGGACACAGGTGGTGCCTACAGTGCCTCGCCCATCGCCGCGGACGGTCGCATCTACCTAACCAGCGAAGACGGCGACATTTTTGTTGTCAAGGCCGGGGCCGAGTATGAGTTGCTGGCAACCAACCGCATGGGCGAGGTTTGCCTAGCGACGCCGGCGATCTCCGAAGGGCAGATCTTCATCCGCACGACAGGCCACCTTCTTGCCGTAACTAACAGCATCGCACCCGAGGTTGCGCTGGCAGAGGGATTTTCGTCGGCTCCGTTTCCCACCGAACTGGCCGCCGATCAAGTCTTGCCTTTCGACGACTTCGAAGATGGGGATCTGCTCGCCCACACGGGTGTTCGCTGGCAAACGTTCACAAACGGCGTGTCCGGGGCGGCTTTACAACTCGTCGACAACGGCGCTGCAGCAACCGCGCAGGCGGCCAGGCTCGATGGCAAGCTAACGCTCGGGGCGGCTCGAGGGCCGCTCGCCCAGATGTACCAGCCGTTCGACCGCGGAGCGGTGCCTATCAACCTTGAGAATCTCGGCGGCATCCGCTTCTACGCCCGCGGCAGCAGCCCCTTCGAACTGACACTCCGCTGTGGTGACGGTGAGGTCGGCAAGGAGTTGGACACATCCGAGGAGTGGCAACTGGTCGAGCTTAGCGCCGACGAACTGACCCCTATCTCCGGGTCGCCACAGGTGGTCGATTGGAGGTGGGGCGCAGGCGGCTGGAGCGGTAACGGTTGCATCGGATTGTATTTCTCGCGCCGCGGCGCCTCGAACATCGGCGAATTCTGGTTTGAGGTCGACGAGATCACGTTCTACGGCGCCGACGCCTGGGAACTACGGGACGACTCGCCACGTTGAACGGTTGACCCCTGTCATCGCGATCATCGTGGTGCGGGTGTTCAGCAACAGCCGAGATAAAGAGTATTCGGCGCGTCCGATCGGCCGGCGACGATGTCGGCAACTCCATCGCGATTGACGTCGCCGATCGCCAGCCCGTACACAGCGCCTTCGGCGTCGCTGAAACGAGTAAGCGTGAAACCATGACCCGACCCATCGTTGCTCAAGATGGCGCCGGGAGCCCTGGAATTGCCGACCACGACATCTTCGTCACCGTCTCCATCTAGATCCGCCACGGCCAGCGCGAAAACCGTATCGCCGGGAGCACCAATCGCCCTGGACTCCTCGAATGAGGCGTCGCCGCGGTTGATGTAAAGTCGCACCCCGCCCTCGACACCATCACCCACGATGATGTCGAGAAGACCGTCACTGTCGAGATCGCCAAGGGCCACGGCACGGGTCGCCGTGCGGCTCGGGCCAACAGCATGGCGCTCGTCAAAACCACCTTTGCCGTCGTTGACGAACAGGTAACTTTGACCGCCATCACGATGGGGCACGAACAGATCGACGGACCCGTCACCGGTTAGATCACCGGCCGCGATCGTGGTGGCGGATTCACCCGACAACATGGCACAGACGGGAAAAGCACCGGTACCGTCATTGAAGCAAACGTAGTTGGCGCTGAGATTTTCGGGGCCACCGCGGTTGGCCACGATAATCTCGGGGCGCTTGTCGCCGTTCAAGTCGGCTACCGTAACGTTGCGCGTCGGCCACTCCGAATCGCCGAAGGTCCCGACGAGTCTGAAATGGCCGTCGCCATCGTTGAAGTAGACACGCTTGTCGTCGGGACGATCGTTGCCAACCACCAGGTCGAGGTCGGCATCGCCGTCAAGGTCGGCTAGAGCCGCCGTGTAGGTCCGATCCGCCGAGCCGCCGACCTCGTGGCGTTGCTCGAACCCGCCGGCGCCGTCGTTGAGGAGGATGAAGTCAACCAGGGGCCAATGGCGTCCCTTGGCGAGGACAATATCGAGGTCGCCGTCACCGTCGAGGTCACCGAGGCTAGCGTTGGCGCTGGTCTCGGCGGTTTCCTCGAGCGCCACACTTCGGAAGCTCTGACCGTTTGTTACCAAGACAGCGAGCAGCAATCCGAAGATAGCTGACTTCATGTCTGCCTCCTTCCTTTTGGGTCCGGAAACCTCCCCTCCTTCGCATCGCACACGATCGTCAAAGTCTCGTCTGGAAAGTCCTGTTGAAGCATCCAATCGAGATAGCCAGAAATTGAAGGGTTCTCCGCGACCTCCCGAAGGGGCGAGCCCGCGTGCTTTCCGAAATTGAATACCGCTTCGTCGCCCTGCCACTTGAACTTGCCGTCTTCGTCTACCCAACTTGGGTCCCGACAGTACTCATGCAACCCCGGGGAGGTGCGCGGCAGTTCACTGTAGCGCTCCATCTGTTTCAGCAAGATCTCCATGGTCGCAAGCGTGTCTGCCCCTGCCCCGTGAGCTCCCTCCAGGTCTTTCTCGGCGTAGAAGGCGTAGGCAGCAGCCAGGTTGCGTCGCTCATTCGTCTTGAAGATCGTGAACGCGTCGATTACCGAGCGCCCAGCCAGCTCGAACTTGACATCAGCCCTGGCGAATTCTTCGTGCAAAATGGGGACATCGAACCGCCGCAAGTTGAAACCGACCAAGTCGCAGCCCTTAAGAAACTCGGCAAGACTGCTGGCGACTTGATGGAACACCGGCTCGGCGACGACATCTGCATCTGAGATTCCGTGGACCGCGGTGGCGTCGGCGGGAATCGGCATTTCGGGATTGAGCCTGAGGACCTTGTAGGTCGCGGTCCCATCTACCTCAATTCGCAGAATGGCGATCTCGACAATTCTAGCTGAGCTTACGTATGTTCCGGTGGTCTCTAGGTCAAAGACGGCTAGAGGCTTCTTGGCACCGAGAACTTGTGCCAGATCTCGGGCGATAGACGCTTGCTGGTCGGTGAGCTGTGTCTCGCCATTTTGCATAATGTTCCCCCTCATGCTCCCGCACGTAGACGAGAAGGCACCGAGTGATGGTGGCGGGGCGGACGGGATTTGAACCCGCGATCTCCGGCTTGACAGGCCGGCGTGGTAACCAGGCTACACCACCGCCCCACCCAAATTCTCAAAACTCGCGTAGACAGGAAGTCGAGAAGGGATGGGCGGTACTGGGCTCGAACCAGTGACCTCCTGCTTGTAAGGCAGGCGCTCTCCCAGCTGAGCTAACCGCCCAGGACAACAGCGCAATTCTACATCGCACACTGGTTCCCTGTCACACAACTCACGTTCACCGAACAAGCAGTGCCTTCATCTCGCGAACCGCCGCCGCCAAACCGATCGATGTCGCCCGCGCCACGATATTGTGGCCAATATTCAGCTCGATGATCTCGGGAATGTCGACCATACCTCGGACATTGCGATAGGTCAGGCCGTGGCCCGCAGCGACGCGCAAGCCGGCCGCGTGGGCCCGTCGGGCAACGTCTGCCACTTTGACGCGCTCGACTTCGGTGGGTCCAAGTTTCCGGGTCTCAGAAATTTCGGCATAGGCCGCGGTATTGATTTCGATCTGATTAACACCGATTTCAGCAGCGGCGTCGATCTGGGATGGATCTGGATCGAGAAAAACAGAAACCGTTATGTTCATCTCGCGCAAAGCAGCAACCGCTTCGGCAAGTTGTTCTGGGGCGCCGGTGACGTCGAGGCCACCTTCGGTAGTAATCTCCTCGGGCCTCTCTGGTACCAGAGTGACATTGTCCGGCCGACAGTCCCGGGCGATCTCGCGCATTTCGTCAGTTGCAGCCATCTCGACATTAAGGTGCGTCTTGACGGTCGAAGAAAGAAGCTTTACGTCTCGCTCGCTAATGTGACGCCGATCCGAACGGATGTGTACCGTGATACCGTCGGCACCGCCAAGCTCGGCGAGCACAGCAGCCTGAACGGGATCGGGCTCTAGCGCAAGGCGCGCCTGACGAAGCGTCGCAATGTGATCAATGTTGACTCCCAGAAAAATTGTCTCGGACATTCGTTAATCCTTGCCGTCCGGCCGTGTGGCTCGCTCGAGCAAGCCGTCGCTGCAGGGAGATTACACGTCGCCGATGGCATCCTGTAGCGCCGCCACCACCGATCCCGAAAGAGCGCGGATCTGGTCTTCGTTGTCGCCTTCGACCATGACACGCGCAAGCGATTGCGTACCGGAGTAACGCACCAAAACTCTGCCAGCATCACCGAGTTCTTCTTCGGCGAAGCTTATTGCTTCTTGAACGGTGGGTAGTTGGTCGAAAGGTGTCCGGTCACGAGTCTTGACATTTTCGAGCACCTGCGGCATCGGCTTAAGACAAGCAGCCAACTCAGAAAGTCGTTTGCCACTTTCAACCACCGCACGTAAAACCTGAAGTGCGGTCAAGAGGCCATCCCCGGTAGTCGCGTAGTCAAGGAAGACAGTGTGGCCCGACTGCTCGCCACCGATGTTGTGTCCACCAGAGCGCATCTTCTCGACGACGTGGCGGTCACCTACCTTTGTGCGCGTGACAGATACGCCAACCTCAGCAAGCGAGCGCTCAAGACCAAAGTTGCTCATAACGGTTGCCACCACGGTGCCGTTCGAGAGGCGGTCTTTTTCTTTCCACGAACGACCACAAATCGCCAGCACATGGTCACCATCGACCAACGCCCCATTTTCGTCGACGAGCAGGCAGCGATCGCCATCGCCATCAAGACATATCCCCAAATCGGCCCCTCGATCCTTAACTACGTCCGCTGCCACCTCGGGGTGGAGTGAGCCAACCCCAACGTTGATGTTCCGACCATTAGGTTCGACACCAATGTCGATCGTCTGCGCACCAAGTTCCTTGAAGACCCAAGGACCAACTTTGTACGCCGCACCGTGGGCGCAATCCACAACGATTTTCATACCCTCAAGTGTCATTCCGTTCGGAAAGGACCGTTTAACGTGTTCGATGTACCGAGCACCGGCGTCGTCTATACGTGTCGCCTTTCCGACCTCAGAAGCGGTTGGGCGTATGTCGTCGATGCGACCTGTGAAGGTAAGTTGTTCTATCTCGTGTTCGGTATCATTACCCAGTTTGAATCCGTCACGAGAGAAGAACTTGATGCCATTGTCTTGGTAGGAATTGTGTGATGCCGAGATGACGATGCCAGCGTCGGCTCGCAGACTACGGGTAACATATGCGATTCCAGGAGTCGGCAGCGGACCCACCAAAAGGACATCGACACCCATCGAGCAGATGCCCGCGACCAACGCATTTTCGAGCATATAACCCGACAACCGGGTATCCTTGCCGATCAAGATTCGATGGCGGTGGGTGCCATCCTTGAAAACGTGAGCCGCCGAGCGACCAAGGCGAACACAAGTCTCAACGGTCATTGGCTCCATATTGGCAATGCCACGAATCCCATCGGTTCCAAACAGTTTTGCCCTGTGGTCTGGTCTGGCCATTATTTTTTCCAAAGCATCATCAGCGAGCCCGTTGCTCATAAACGTGAACGTTGACCTGGCGTTGCGGAGTAGTGGTCACCAGTTCGATTAATTCGCTAAATCCTTCTTGTGCGAAGACGATCGAGGGCGCGATGAGATAGTCCTCAGCTTGCGGCGCAAGTTCGGCCGCGTCTATCACTAACCTCAGTCTCTCAAGGTCGATCTGGTCAAGAAGCGATTGCGGGCCCCGCAAGAAAGCATCTAAGTACTTTGGATTCACGTCCACCCGGTATTGGGCATTAATCACCTCTACTGGAACCTCCGGGAACTGTATGGTCACCGGCTGCTCAAGGATGTCGACCTGTAAATTAACCTCACGTCCTTGGCGAAGTTCGAGAAGTGTGTTGCCCGACAACAGAGTGACCACCTGGGTGAATGATTCACTACGGCCACGCACGTCGACGGTAGATGTCTCGATGCGTTCAACAGCTTCCACCACCGATCGAGGGCCGCTGATCCGGGTGGTCTCTGGTTCCGTCGACCTACCAACGATCACGTAGCCAGCGGCCGGCTCACCCGATGTCACAGGGCTAATCACAACGTCCTTCTCAAGCGAATCCTCCAAAACAATGGTGATCTCTGCCGGGTCGATACGTTCGATCTGAACACCTGAAGGTACATTCAAGCTCTCCGGGAGAATCTGGAAAACATTCTCGCCCCCCGACGCAGCCGATAAATCGATCCTTGGGCTAAGCCGGCCCTGCGTTAAGTTGCCGAGATCACGCTGCGAGCCACGCGCACGAACGCTGATCGTCTGAGTATAGTCACCAGCGATTGCCAGATCGGATGGCAAGTTCTCGAGCACAACTGGGACTGGGTCGAAGATCTCCGGAACCGCTTCCTCGACGTTAACCGCAACCCAGACCAAGAGAGCCAAGCCTACGGCGATTGTCTTATCCTTGAGGTGCCTGTCTGGGCGCGGGTCAATCGCCTTGAAAATCCTGCGGAAGGTACTCATTTGCCCATTCCCGCCGCCGGCTGGGCCTCGGGAATTTTCTCCGCTATTTTAATCTCTTCATTTTCAACAGCGAGATCGTCGAGGCTGAGAAGTTCGCGCAGCCGTTCAGCAAGAGCAGGAGGGTCTAAGCCGCGGGATAGCTGCCCATCGAAGACGATTGAGATCTTACCGGTCTCTTCCGATACAACAAGGGCAACGCAATCGGTCTCCTCACTGATACCGATAGCCGCGCGATGGCGCGATCCGAGTTTGCGAGACAACTGCGGATTGCGTGTCAGGGGAAGGAAGCAGGCCGCCGCTGTCACCCTTCCCTGCCGCATAATAACGGCGCCGTCGTGCAGTGGCGCCCCGGGATTAAAAATCGATACAAACAGGTCATATGATGCCGTTGCGTCCAACGCTATGCCCCCCTCGGCGTACTGGCTTAGAGACATCTCCCGCTCGAAGACAATGATGGCACCGTGGTGATTGGCTCCCATGCCGACGGCAGCGGTAACGATCTCGTCAATCGGATCGATGTCGGCCCCGCGCCGCATACTTCGAAAATATGCCGTACGCCCGAGTTGAGTCAGCAGACGGCGGATCTCGTTCTGGAATAACACGATGATCGCGATGACGATGTAAGCGTAGACATTCGACAGTAGCCAATCGAGTGTCTGGAAGCCCACCAAGTTGGCGAACATACCGAACAGGCCAAGAACGACCAGCCCCCATACCATCCGCATTGCTTGGGTCCGACGCAAAAGCAAGAGAAGACGGTAGAAAAAGTAGGCAATAATCGTTACCTCAATCAGGTCATTCCAGCCGAATTGGCCGAGCCCGTCGATTAGGAGATCCATCCGACTCCCTCACTACGTATCGCTGCCGCCACAGTAGCTGCACGTTTCATCGCTTCAACATCGTGCACCCTGATCACATGTGCTCCTGCAAGTACCGCCGCCGACACGGCTGCCGCTGTCCCCTCCATACGCTCCTCAGGAGGAAGGTCCAACACGGCACCCAAAAACGATTTGCGCGACGGGCCTACGACGATTGGCCGGCCCAACGAGCGGAACGCAGACAAGTGCCGCATGAGCGTGTAATTCTGTTGTGGTCGTTTAGCGAACCCAATACCCGGATCGACCAAAGTAAGCTCCGGATCGATGCCGGCCTTTTGGGCACGCCACAACGCGTCTCGTAACTCTTTCACAACATCTGCTATAAGGTCGTCGAAGCGAGCCGCTTTGTGCATTGTGTCCGGCATCCCACGCATGTGCACCAACACGACCGGAACCCTTGCGTCAGCGACCACACCGGCAAGATCTGGGTCGGCCCCCAACCCATGAATATCGTTGACCATGGTAGCACCGGCCTCGATCGCGGCGGCAGCAACTTCGGCCTTAGAGGTATCAATCGAGATCGGCACATCAATAATCGAACTGAGACCCTCAATGACTGGGACAACACGGCTAATCTCAACGTCCGCGGGCACGGGATCGCTGCCCGGCCGAGTCGATTCTCCGCCGACATCGATGATCGCAGCACCTGACTTAACCATAGAACAGGCCCGTTCAATCGCGTCATCCCCAAGCAACCGGCTACTGCCGTAGAATGAATCCTCGGTGCAATTGATGATGCCCATGATACGGGGCTGAAGGGCACACTCGATAATGTTGTTACCACAGCGAATTTTGAAGCCGTTGCGGTGGTAAGCAGCAAGGATGGCAACAACCTCCTCGGCGAGACGCGACAGACCAGTCTCCGCAGCCAAGAGTTGCGACCTCAGTGCCTCGACCTGTGGAAGAGCGGCAAAAACGACAAGGTCAACGGCGTCACTATCGGGTAATGGATGAGAATGGGCAGCACCCCCGACCCTACCGAGCGCCTGGAGAAAAGGCATCGCCAGCTTCGGAGAAACCGCCTGCAACCTAACCGCATAAGTCCCATGGCTCGCGGCCAGTTCGTGCACGCCCGGACTATCGTCCGGAAAAGACAACGGTAATGGATCGTACCCACCCAGAACGTGGGCGTTGTGGGGGTACAAGCGATGCACTAAATCCGAAGGGGGCGGTGGGGGCGGCTGCGCTGCTTCTGCGCCAGCCCTCGACATTGCCCAGTTAACCTTCCGCCTGCTGGCCCTCTTCAAGGCTCGGGATCCCCGCCGCGGCGCGGGACGGTTCTTCGGGTTCTATAGTTTCACCAGTATCAGGTGGAAGGTCATCAACGGGGAGCTTCACCTCAGGGAGGCTCTTTCCTTCCGCTAGCAGCGCGACCTCTTCACCCTCCAACGATTCACGAATGAGGAGCGCTTCCGCAACTGCATGGACGACATCGATGTGCTCGCTAAGGAGCGCTGCCCCCTCGGCGTAGGCTTTGTCAACGATCTGCTTGATAGCACTGTCAATCAGAAGGGCCGTGTCGTCAGAATATTCCTTGTGCTGGGCGAAATCACGGCCTAGGAAGACTGTTTCACTCTTGCCACCAAACGTTAACGGGCCGAGCTGCTCGCTCATCCCCCACTCGGTAACCATGCTACGGGCGATATCTGTGACCCGCTCAAAGTCATTGCCGGCCCCAGTAGTCATCTCGTTTAACACTAACTCTTCAGCGATGCGGCCACCGAGCAGCACCGTAATTTGGGTTTGGAGGTAGGTCCGGGTGTAGTTGCGGCGATCGTCGAGCGGAAGCTGCTGAGTCGAACCCAAGGACCGTCCCCGCGGAATAATTGTGACCTTATGCACTGGATCAGCCTCCGGCATGAAATGTGCGACTAGTGCATGCCCTGCCTCATGGTACGCCGTCACTCGCTTTTCATCGTCGGCGATGATCATGCTTTTGCGCTCAGGGCCCATCAGGACCTTGTCCTTGGCCTGCTCGAAGTCATCCATCGTGACCGTCGTATGATCACGACGTGCGGCCAGCAGGGCCGCTTCGTTAACGAGGCTTTCCAGGTCGGCACCACAGAAGCCCGGTGTGCCGCGCGCCACCCGCTGTAGATCGACATTTTCATCGAGCGGCGTGGCTCGTGTATGCACCCTGAGAATGCCGAGCCGCCCCCGAATATCGGCTCGATCGACCATGATGCGGCGATCGAAACGACCAGGCCTCAACAGCGCAGGATCGAGCACGTCAGGCCGGTTGGTCGCCGCCATCACGATGACGCCCTCGTTAGTGCCGAAGCCATCCATCTCGGCGAGGAGCTGGTTGAGGGTCTGCTCACGCTCGTCGTGCCCACCGCCCAAACCAGCACCGCGATGCCGGCCAACGGCGTCGATCTCATCGATGAAAACGATGCAGGGAGCGTTCTTTTTGCCCTGTTCGAATAAATCACGTACGCGCGAGGCGCCGACTCCGACAAACATTTCGACGAAGTCCGAGCCAGAGATTGAGAAGAAAGGCACGTTAGCTTCACCAGCGATGGCCCGGGCAAGCAAGGTCTTGCCAGTTCCCGGCGGGCCTATTAGCAAAGCGCCCTTCGGCATCCGGCCGCCTAGCCTCTGAAAGCGCTGTGGCTCCTTGAGAAATTCGATGATTTCCTGAACTTCTTCCTTAGCCTCGTCGATTCCGGCAACGTCTTTGAACGTCACCTTCTTGTCCTGGTTCGGGTTCAGTTTTGCACGGCTCTTCCCGAAGGCGAGGGCACGGTTGCCACCGTTCTGCATCTGCCGCATGAAGAAAATCCACACACCAATGAGAATGAGCATCGGGGCCCAAGAAATAAGTGCCGCCCAGTAGGGACTCTCATCTGACTGGGTGATTGTGACAACAACGTCTTTCTCAAGAAGCGTGTCGAAATAAGCCTCGTAATCGGGTGCCACGGTTTCAAACAGCCTGCCGTCGTCAAACTCCCCTTCGACGGTGTTAGATGGCCTAGTGATCATTACGAGGCGAACATCGCCCCTTTCAACATCCTTGAGATGTTGAGAAAAGGTAATGTCGCGGTTCTCTGTCGGCGGCGCGTTGAAAACGTTATAGACAACGATGGCGACGACGACCACCACCAGCCACAAACTCAGTGTTTTAATCGTTGCGTTCACAATAGAGAGAATACACTACCTGTCGTTAAGGGGGATAGTCACCTCTGCGGCCGTAAACCCTTTTGTTATGGGGGTTTTGGTCAATTCGTTATGATCTTCAGGATCTCGCCAACCGCCTCCCATCGAGGGGCAGCAAGCGAATGTGATCTCCTTCTCGCTTGACTCGAACCCCCGGCAGGTCGTGCGCAGAAATTTTCTCGGAGTGATTAATGTCGATCACCCATTCGACGTGTTCATAGCTAATTCCACGGCAGTCACCGCGAATCAACGCAATTGCATTACGCACAACGCGACGCTGCAGTGGCCTAGGCATGGAACCAAGTTCAGCTTTGCGCAGTGAAACACCGTCCAGATGCTCGTTGACATCAACCACCTCCTCGAAGGCATCCGCCGCGATCACGTCAAGCCACTCTTCTTCTTCCCGCAACAACTCCGTGGCCCGCGATACATTTTTTACGGCCGAAGGGTGGACTTGTTCCAGTTCGCTGAGCAAGCGAAGCCTGAGGCGGTTGCGGGACAAGGAGACGTCTTCATTCGATGAATCCTCATTCCACTCCAGAGATCGAGAGAGAGCATATTCACGTAATTCATGGCGGCGGCGGCCCAGTAGCGGCCGAACAAGGATCAAGTCACCGACCTCGGAACGTGGTCGCATACCCCCCAAACCACGGCGCCCCGTACCACGCACCAAGTTGAGCAAGACCGTTTCAAGCTGATCATCAGCGGTATGACCTAAGGCAACCACATCAGCATTCCAGTCAGCGACGATTGATTCAAAGAAATCCAAACGGGCGCTCCGGGCGACTTCCTCCCGCGAACCTCTCGCAGTGCTCAAATCGACACGGCTAGCGAAAAACGGCACCCCATAGTTCTCTGCTAGCTGCCGAGCACAATCTAAGTCAGCATCGGCCTCGGTTCCGCGCCAGCCATGATGCAAATGCGCCACGGCGATATTGACTTCGAATTGCGGAGCCAGGCGGACCAGGATATCCAGAAGGGCTGTGGAGTCACAGCCACCACTGCAACCCACCAGAACTCGTGAGACACCCATGAAAACGCCTTCGCGACAGACGCCAGAAGCGATTTCTTGGATCAAGGTCTGCATTTTCTTTTCTGATTTTCGCGGCGGATCCAGCATAGGGTTCGCAGACCAGACCCACGAATCCCACCGGATGAGTGGCGGTGGAGGGACTTGAACCCCCGACTCGGCGGATATGAGCCGCCTGCTCTACCAAGCTGAGCTACACCGCCAGGTGAGGACGACCCTCGGGAAGGGTCAGAAATCGACTCGAAGAAAAGGAATTATACCGTATGATGCGGAGCTTTATGATCCGGCCGTATCGCCGAACGCATATGTCCGCCCGGGGCCTCTTCCCTGGTTGGCGCGAGTCTTCTGGAGGCGTTACCGGATGACCGTGTCGACCTCAGTCTCCCCCTCCGAGCGCGCGATGATCGCCGCTCCGCAAGAGTCGCTGAAGACGTTGGCCGCGGTACGGTACATGTCGAGCGGGCGGTCGATGGCGAGCATCGAACCGACGATGACGTTCACGTCCGGGCCTCGCAGACCGATCGCCTCGAGGACGATGAAGATCACCACGAGTCCTGCCGACGGAACCGCGGCAGCCCCGATGGAGGCCAGCAACGCCGTGAGGACCACGACAGCTTGCTGCATGATCGTCAGGTCGAAGCCGAGAACCTGGGCGATGAAGAGCGCGCCCACACACTCGAAGATCGCGGTCCCGTCCATGTTGACCGTCGCACCCATCGGGAGCACGAAGGAAGCCACCTTGTTGGAGACGCCGACCTTCTTCTCGACCGTGTTGAGCGTGACGGGAAGGGTGGCACCCGAGGAGCTCGTCGAGAAGGCGATTAACAGCGGCTCCCGCATGTTCGCGAAGTGGGTTCGCGGGGCGATCCGCCCCAGGATGAGCAACAGGATCGGGAGCGTGACGAACAAGTGGATCGTAATACTCGAGCCGACCGTGACCGCGTAGAGCGCAAGCGACCTGAACGCGTCGAAGCCCGTCGTGGCCACCATCCTCGTGATCAGGGCGAACACGCCGATCGGCAGGAACTTTATGATCCCCGACGTGAGTCGCATCATCGCGTGGAAGAGGGCGTCGAAAAGCTCGGTCACGATGTTGCGGGTCTTGTCGGGAAGCGTCGTGATAGCCGCCCCGAAGACGATGCAGAAGAAGATGACCGCAAGCATGTCGGCGGCTGCCGCCGCCTGGATGACGTTTTCGGGCACGATGTCGAGCAGCAACTCGACCGGAGACGTGGCGGTCGCCAGCTCCGGGAGCTCCTGCTGCGTCGTGTCCGTCATGTTGGCGCCGACACCAGGACGGACGAGGTTGACCATCAAAAGGCCGACCATCACAGCAAGCAAGCTGGACAGCAGATAGTAGCCGAGTGTCTTGCTGAAGAGGCGGCCGAGCGCTCTGCCACCGCCAACCGACGCCACCCCCGAGATGATCGAGGTGAGCACCAGCGGCACGATGATCATCCGCAGGAGCTTCATGAAGAGGTCGCCGATCCAACCAAACAACTCGGCGGCCGGCGCCCCGACGACAAAGCCAGTGATCGCCCCCACAACCATCGCCACCAGTACCTGCCAGTGGAGCCGACGGTACCATGGAAGATTCGGATTATGTTCCATGGCGATCGACCTTATGCGGTGAGGGACAGGGAGGCAAGCTACCGAGAGCGTTCAGCCGCAGTGCGCTTCAGTGTCCTGAGCACTTCCGCGCGACCGATCACGTCCCCCTCCATCGGGTGCTCCCCGCGTTACAGAAAGCGACAAATCGCTCAGCGGTGCGTCGACAAAGAGTCACGCTAGCGTCCACGAAGATGGACCGATGCAATGCCTGCGCCATGAGGAGATAGAAGCGGGAGACGCCAGCGGCCGACGGAGCCCCCGTTATCGCCCCCAATTACGTTCCCTCGGCCTTCTTCTTTCTTCGCTTCTCGCGCCTCTGGTTCAGCGCGATAGCCTTCGCAACGGCTTCGGCAATGCGCTCCTTGACCTTTTCCTCACTCTGCTTCTCGACGATCGTGATCTCGGAGATAATCAGAAACTTGGCTTTATCGTGCATCTGCTTCTCACGATACGAGAGCGCTTTCCGCTTCGAGAGAAGCTCAAGGTTCTTGAGTACGTCGGCCATGTCAAAAAGGTGGCCAGAAGACATCTTTTCGGCGTTTTCTTTGTAGCGACCTTTCCAATTCGAGTAGGTGTCGATATCACCGTTTCTGAGGTGATCGAACAGCTCAGCGATCCGACGCTTAGCAAATAACTTGCGCAGGCCCACCGTCTTCGAATTGCCCACGGGCACCATCACAGTGGTGTTATTAGCGTAAATCTCGAGATGATAGAAGTCTTGCGTAGAGCCCGCGAGGTCTCGCGTGCGAACTTCCTTTATTTCGCCGACCCCATGATTCGGGTAGACAACTTTATCGCCTGGCTTGAAACGCAAGGCGCCCCCTTGAGTTAGCAAACATGGGAAATAGTGCCTATTCGAAATGCCATTCTAACATCTCCTCAACCTATCGGTTGGCAGTGAACCTACCTGTCGGTGGAAGCAACAAGGCAAGATTGAAAGGCGTCCAGCAACAATTCTAGGGGAAATCAGGACACAAGTAGAGCCAGTGTTCAGCTACGAATTCTCCTGGTCCTCGACAACCAGGTCGACACTACCCGAGCGAATCTTAACGCGGAGCGCTATGCACCCTGCCAGCAGCCGCATCACGTCTTCGCCAGCCACTTCGCGTCGCCAACCATCAAGAAGCCTGACACTCGAGTCGCCCTGACCGATGGTTCCCTCTTCGAGTGGTGCACCGCCATTCTCGGCCATCATTCGGACTATCGACTCTAGGTCCTTGCGGTTAGCAAGCAGTTGTGGAGCGAGTCCTAGTTCGCGAGCGCGGGTCTTCATGTAGGTGTCAGCCAGCGACGCCACAACGCCGACAGCGGGGTCGTTCTTAAGATACGAGTGGCGGCGCGGCAGTGGCAACGAAGAATCAGGAGCCGCTAGGCCAGCCTCAACCGCGGCAATGATCGCCATACCGGACCGCTTATGCTCGCGTGGATGGAGCCCGCGCATGTTCTTGAGTTCAGAAACAGACCGCGGTGTGCTTTGGCTGATCTCACGCAAAACCCTGTCCGGAATGATGTGCTGGCGTGGGCGGTCGCGGCGTCTCGCTTCTTCCTCACGCCAAGCCACCAACTCGCGCAACACCAATAGCTGCCGTCGGCGTATCCCCCGTACCCCTGACAAACGGCGCCACTGTTCACGTGGGTCGGGATCATGCAACGCTAGATTGCGCGCCAAACGGCACTCTTCTTCGACCCATCCAAGCCGGCCCTGCTTCAGTAAATCTTTTGACAAGAGTTCATAGATCCGCATTAAGTAGCGGACATCGTCTAGCGCGTACTGCAACTGGTCATCGGCAAGTGGGCGTTGGGCCCAATCGGTATACGCACGGGACCGACTCAGCTTCACTGCACAACATGATTCGACCAAGCGCGAATAGCTGATCGAGTGTCCGAAACCAAGGAAGGCAGCAGCAATTTGCGTATCGAATACTTTACTGGGCAAGTAACCAAGTCGACGTCTTAGGATGCTCAGGTCTTGGGCTCCGGCGTGGAGCAACAAGACAGCTGGATCGGCGAGTAATTCAGCAAGTGGCGAGAGATCTTGACAGGCAAGCGGATCCACTGTGGCCAAGACCTTTGGTGTGCCGATTTGAATAAGGCACAGACGCGGATAAAAGTAACGCTCGGTGAGAAACTCGGTATCCAAGGCAATGATCCGCTCACCGCTGAGATCCTGAGCTAGCTGGCGCAAGCTCCCATCATCGGTGATGAATCGCGTTTCGCTCAAAGTGCACCCTCCCCTTTCTTGAATATGCCGGCGTGCAAAGCTTGCCTGTCTTCGTCCTAGAGTCGCGTTTTGACGAGCGCCCCAATAGAACGTGAAACAACTATCTGCCCAAGTACTGGCTACCCGGTCGCACCGCCGCGAAGCTTACAAGGTCGGCGAAGGCTTCGTTTCTCGGGTACGATTTCATCACCCGCCCAAAATATCACTTCCCAGAGTTTCCTAAATACCCACTTACTATGAACAACGACACGCTGTCACCTAGTCAGCAGGTGCTCCTGGATGCTGTCGCTAGACTCGATGAGGCAGAACTCGGGGCTGTGGAGCCGGCGGCAACGTTTCGGCCCACGTCTTTGGCGAGCTCCGAAGCACCCAGTTTCGATCTTGCTGCCATCGCAGCGGCGAGCTCGAACTGCGAAACGGCGACATCGCACTCCGATGACAAGCCCATCGTGCTAGAGGAACTACCAGGTGCTTGCGCGACGGCAGCCGAAATTCTGGCCGGAATCACTACCGGTACGACTACCGCCCAGGAAGTTCTTTCAGCTGCCCAGGCGCGGATTGAAGCCTGTAACCCGGTTATCAACGCTATCGTGACATTAAGTCTCGACCGCGCTACCGAGGAAGCACGGATGGTTGACGAGGTGATCGGGAGCGGGGAACGTCCGCGCCCACTGTCAGGGCTCCCGCTGGTACACAAAGACATCATTGCGACTCGGAATATCCGCACGACAGCAGGCTCAGCGTTGCTGCACGACTACGTGCCTACCAATGACGCCACGGTAGTCAGCCGCTTAACCAATGCCGGTACTTTGCTGGTAGGTAAATCGAACACTCACGAGTTTGCCACCGGCACCACTGGCAACATCTCGTACTTCGGGGCCGTACGAAACCCCTGGAACCTCGACCATATGGCCGGTGGCTCTAGCTCGGGTTCGGCGGCGGCCCTCGCAGCTGGCATGGTCTGTGTTGCAACCGGAACAGACACTGGAGGATCGATTCGAATCCCTGCTTCCTGCTGCGGCATCGTCGGACTCAAGCCCACGTACGGCCGCGTTGGGCGGACCGGTGTAATGCCATTCGCTTGGGGTCTCGATCACGTCGGGCCGATGGGCCGACGGGTCGCTGACATCGCGGCCTTACTTAGCGCAATGGCCGGACCTGATCCCTTCGACCGTGCCAACTCCGGCGAACCCACGGCCGACTTTTCCGCTTCGATCAACCAAGGGGTAAAGGGGCTGCGTTTCGTGGTGCCAGACTTTTGCTTCCTTGAGATCGCCACGGAGCCTGTCGCCAAGGCGGTGCACGAAGCCGCCAATATACTTGAAGAACTTGGCGCTCACCGCGTGGACGTGCCAATGCCATCCGAGTTCGATCTGGTAGGCCCTGCGGCAATCACTTTGTTCCTTGCCGAGGGAGGTGCTGTGCATCGAGATACGCTAGCGTCACATCCCGAAATGTACTGCCAAGAGACTCGTTCGTTTCTTTCGCTTGCTGAAAAAATAAGCGCCCACGCCTACTTGCAAGCCCAAAAAATCCGTGCCTCACTTACCAACGAGCTTGCCCGAGTCTTTCAGTCTGTCGACCTGATGGTAACGCCCACGTTGGCGATGACGGCGCCACACCGTAACGCCCAGGAAATAGAAGGGGCCCAAGGTCCGTTGGACGTTCGCGCCGCAATGACCCTGTTCACCCGACCGTTCAACTTGACTGGCCTTCCAGCGTTGAGCCTGCCGTGTGGTTTCGTCGACGGCATGCCAATCGGTTTGCAACTCGTGGGACGCCCCTTTGAAGAAACAACCTTATTGCGCGCCGCTCATGCTTATGAGGAAGCGACCGAATGGCATACGCTAAGACCCCTAAAGTTCCCTTGAACTTTAGGTTCTCAAGCTCCACCATTGTGGACCTATGATGCTGTCGCCTGTTGCACTCGCTGTCACCGCCGCCGTCGTTTGGGGTGCTGCCATCTTCATCATCGGCACCATCAACGCCCTTGTCCCCGGCTACGGGGACAAGGTACTTACACTGGTAGTGTCTATATACCCAGGATACGCTGCCAGTGGCAGTCTCGGTGACCTTCTACAAGGGACCATGTACGCGGTCTTTGACGGTCTGGTCGGTGGTTTCATTTTCGCAGTGTTGTACAACGCTGTACTCCGCTTCACTTTGCCCACTGCGAAGCTACCACCGGAAATCACATCACCGGCACCCCAAGACCCCGAGAACCAGGAGCAGGCACCGTCTGAGTAGCGGCCTGCACGTATGGTTGGTTTTGAAAAGGCCTCGCCACGGTGTAAGTGGAACAAAGTAAGGGTGCTGAACCATGCAACACGGACTCACCACTCTTTCACTGCAGCCTGTTAGGGTTCCCATTCTCAGTTTTTGCCGGAATACGGAGCCCGACCTTGCGCATTCTTCTCGTTTCCCCTTACCACGGAGGCAGCCATGCCTCTTGGGCTTACGGACTGGAGCGCCATAGCCAGCACACCATTGAGTTACTGACACTACCTGACCGCTTCTGGAAATGGCGGATGCACGGTGGTGCGGCAACTCTCGCGCAACGCTTCCTAAGAGACCATCAACGACCTGACGTAATCCTAGCCACTGACATGCTCGATCTAACCACTTTCCTGGCACTGACTCGAAAAATTACTGCCGATGTCCCTACAGTCCTGTACATGCACGAGAATCAGCTTACCTATCCACTCCCGAACGAAGGCGATGCAGGACCGATGCGTCGACAGGGTGGAGAGAGAGATCATCATTATGCATTCGTAAATTTTTCCTCAATGCTTGCTGCGAACCAGGTCGCATTCAATTCAGTTTTTCACCGCGAAACCTGGTTCGAGGCGTTACCAAAGTTCCTTCGTCATTTCCCCGAATACAATTTGATGGACTCAGTCGAAGAGTTGCACCGAAAAAGCTGTATTCTTCCAGTCGGCATCGAGACCAACGATTTCCAGTTCGTCAGATCCAAGCTCGTCCGACCAGGTCCACCGTTGATCATCTGGAATCAGCGGTGGGAGTACGACAAGAATCCAGCTCAACTATTCGATGCTCTACGTGATGTTGCAGATCGGGGCATAAACTACCAGCTAGCCATCTGTGGACGGGGTTTCGGTAAAACTCCCTCTGAGTTCGAAGATGTCGAAGAAACGTTCGGCAACCAACTGATTCATTTAGGCTTTGCTAACTACGAGCAGTATCGGTGCCTCCTCAAGCAAGCCACTCTTACTGTGTCTACCGCTGACCATGAATTCTTCGGTGTCGGGGTGCTGGAAGCTATGGCGGCAGGCACGTTCGCGATACTGCCTCACCGATTAAGTTATCCAGAGCTTATCGCCGGTCCAGAGGTCAGTGCCGAAGCGCGAGAAAGGTGCTTATACAGTTCGTACGAGCAGATGGTAGAGACCATCGTCTGGGCACTTGAAAATCGGCAAGCAGCGATGCTTCTCGGAAAAGAGCTCGCATGCAACGCACAACGCTTCGACTGGGGAGAGGTCGCCCCGGCCTCTGACGCTCTCTTTGAGTCGATTTTGTAACCCGAGCAGGCTTCTGGTGCGGATCGCTGCGAATACGATCATCCCAACGTCGATCCTGTGGAAACTTGCTCAGCGAAACTCAATAACTTGTCATTAATCCATAATACATGACGCTTATGTCGAGTTTTAGAGTTTATAAAGTTTTAATATTGACGATTATTTATCATAAGTTGACGGTAACGATGAAATCATCTACCTTTAGATTGTTTACATTACGTTTAAGGTATCGGAATCCCGTGAGCCATCATGTCTCCTCGACCCTCGCGTATACGCCCGATAATAGACGATCTACTGGCCGAATGGGGTAGCATCGCTAATCGCAATGTCGTTGCAACAACCGGGTCTTCACGCCAGGCAGTCCATGCGCAGCTCCGGTCGATGGTGGAGACCGGTGACCTCGTCACGGAAGGCGCAGGACGCGGCGTCCGCTACCGCAGCGTCCACCCACGACAACGCTTTCGCTACCGAATCCCAGACCTCGACGAAGACCTGGTCTGGAAGGACGTTAGTGCTGAGGCTCCTGAGCTTTCTGGCCTTCCGGACCCCGCGGACCGCGCCCTGCACACCGCTGTAGTCGAATTGGTTGACAATGCAATGTCCCACTCAAATGGTCGCTATGTTGAGGTTTCATTCCGAAAAGCCCACGATCGGTTAGTCCTCGAAGTCAGCGACGATGGGGACGGAATATTCGATCACCTAGCACAGGAGAATGGGCTCCCGGACGGCATGGAAGCTTTACGACAACTCACCAAAGGGAAGTTGACCACCATGCCTGCTGAACACACCGGCGAAGGAATCTTCCTGTTGTCGCGAATCGCTGATTTCTTTGAAGTCGAAAGTGGCGGCCTTTTATGGATGGTCGACAACGAAATAGATGACGTCGGTATCGCTGCCGTCCATGTTCGGCCTGGGACACGGGTTCGATTCGAGATCGACGTATCAACTACCACTTCTCTCGAGACGGTAATGGCAGAATCGTCAGAGGGATTCGAACTTTCTCGCCGACGCGTCGTAGTCAAGTTGTTCGAGACGGGCAATCGCTTCTTGTCGCGCTCCGAGGCCAAGAAACTACTCGAGGGCCTCGATCGTTTTCGTAACGTGGTGGTCGATTTCAAAGGCGTCGAGGCGGTCGGCCAGGGTTTTGTCGACGAGATGTTTCGCGTCTGGACTAGCCGCCATCCTGACACCCGGCTGCATCCGATCAACATGGAGCCACCGATCGCCTTCATTGTGGAGCATGGTCGACGAGCCGGCGAATCGGCCATCACTGAGACCCAGGGCGCGTAAAAAACCCTCCCTGGCACCATCCCCAGCACTGAACCAGAAGCGTTGTTCAGCTGCAGTCGGGTCCCCTCACCTCGATACCCACAGTTCCCTCCGGCAATAACGACGCTACAAATCCTTCAGGATTAGCGGCATGCGCGTCGAGCAAGTCCCGCATGTCTTCGACTACACGCTCACGAGTCGCGAGACCATAGCCAAAATATGTAATTGGGCCTACCAGCTTCAAATAGAAGTGGTTCCCCGGATCGTGGCCCGTGGAACAGTTGCTTGGCTTATGGGCCACTGCGAGCAGGTTGCCAAAAGTGGTAGCGAACTCACTCAATGCTGGCTCATTACGAAGTTCTGGAGAAATTTCTGGGAACCGGGCGCACAACTCGTCAACGTTCATCGGACTGATTCTATCAAGCGTCAAGGGGCGCTATCGAATTTCTGTTGCACAACGATTCACACATAGAGCATAACGTTGCGCTTCCACTTCGCGGAAACCACTGCAAACCCTGGTATTGTCGAGGGTTCTTGGGATAGTTGATAGTAGGTCTTTTCCTCATCTGACTGGCTGATGCTGTCCAGATTAGGATCTCCCGAGCACGAGAAGACGCCTATGATCCACAATGGCCCTGCAGACAGTGGCACCACTCTAATTCTCGCCCACGGTGCGGGCGCAGGTATGGACTCGCCCGCGATGGAAGCATTTGCCGTTGGACTGGCCGGCAATGATCTTCGGGTTGTACGTTTCGAGTTCCCCTACATGCAGCGGCGACGAAAGACAGGCAAGAATTGTGCGCCCGATCGCCTTCCGGTGCTGATGGAAAGTTGGCGCAATACGGTGGCAATCGCTGGAAACAGGCGCCTAATAATAGGTGGTAAGTCTATGGGGGGGCGCATTGCCAGTATGCTTGCCGACGACGTTGGCGCTCATAGACTTGTTTGCCTCGGATATCCCTTCCACCCGCCGGGTGCACCTGAGAACGTCCGGACGTCACATCTCGGGGGACTGAAAACCCCGACTCTTATTGTCCAAGGCACACGGGACCCGTTTGGCAAGCCTGATGAAATCTCTACCTATGAACTATCGCCTGCCATCAAGATTTTATGGCTGGAAGATGGTGACCATTCCTTCAAGCCAACTAAGGCCTCCGGAAGAACGCTGAAGCAAAACGTCTCCGAGGCGATTGCGGCGATTAGGAAGTTCATCTTATGAAAGCTGTTCTGCGGATAGCAGGCTTGTTTCAGTGGACTGCGGTCCACTCCGCTGACCCTAATAGTTTCTTCTGTAGTACTGCTTCTATGAGTCGTTCTATGGCCGAAGAAACCCAAGTAGACCATTAACTCGAGTCATGCAAGAGTTTGCTGGAGGGCTAGATTCACAATGAAAAACGGGATCTCTCCGGACAACGATATGAAGGCAAACAACCCTGCCTCGGGAACACCACGCTACGGCGCGACCAAGATTATTATCTTGGCAGCAATTCTTATCACCTTGTTCATCAAGGCCGACCAGCTGTCGGCCCTCGGCCCAGCATTTACGCTCTGGGTCGAGAGCATTGGTATTTGGGGCCCGTTCGCCTTTGCCGCTGGATACGCGATCGCCACCGTGGCGATGGTGCCTGGTTCGTTGTTGACCTTGTTTGCTGGCGCTATCTTCGGGCTCGGGACCGGCGTAGCCACGGTATTTATCGGCGCTTCGGTGGGTGCGACGCTAGCTTTCCTAATATCCCGTTACGGTGCCCGCTCTTGGGTTAAGCAGAAGCTGGACGGTTACGAAAAATTTGCATCAATCGACCGCGCAGTTGGCAATGAAGGATTAAAGATCGTTATCTTGCTCCGCTTGTCTCCACTATTTCCCTTCAATCTGCTGAACTACGCCCTTGGCCTGACTAGCGTTCGACTGGGTGAATATGTTTTTGCCCATCTTGCGATGCTCCCGGCAACGTTTCTATACGTCTACTACGGTCGTTTGGCGGGTGCGGTAGCTGAAGTCGCGAGCAGCTCTGGAGCACAACGAGATGGTGGATACTATGCTCTTCTCGGGCTCGGTCTGGTTGCGACCCTCGTAGTGATCACCATCGTCACGAGGATCTCTACCCAGGTGCTAAATGGGATTACGGATGACCGATAAGCAGCAAAACCTCATCACACCAGATGATGAGCACAACCGCAAACTCGTCGACAACGTCCACCCGCAAGACTGGGTTAACCCCGCACCAGCTTCGCGCTATCACTTAGTCGTCATAGGCGCTGGTACGGCAGGATTAGTTTCAGCTGCAGGTGCGGCGGGGCTAGGTGCCAAGGTAGCACTCATTGAGCGTCAGTTGATGGGAGGCGACTGTCTCAATGTGGGCTGCGTGCCGTCGAAGGGGATTATTGCAGCGGCGCGCGCTTGGCACGCAGCACGGCAAGCACACGATTTTGGCGGGCCTGTCACCTCAGATCCCGGAAATTTTGGCGCCGCAATGACCCGAATGCGCCGTATCCGTGCTGACATCAGCCCCCACGATAGCGCCGCCCGGTTCCGAGACTTGGGCATTGACGTTTTTATCGGCGCGGGATGCTTCACGGGCAGCAATCAGATCGAGGTTGATGGTAAGCAGCTCAGCTTCCGCCGGGCGGTGATTGCTACTGGAGCGCGAGCCTCCACACCGATGATTCCGGGGCTTGAAAACGTTACTTACCTAACCAACGAAACCATATTTACTCTTACTAAGCTGCCAAGTCGACTCGGCATAATCGGGGCAGGTCCGATCGGTTCCGAGATGTCCCAAGCATTTGCTCGACTTGGTAGTTGTGTGTCCCTCTTTGAGATGACAGGCCATGTCCTTCCCCGTGAAGATCCCGACGCTGCCGAGATCGTGCAGAAGTCTATGGAAGCCGATGGAATCGACCTTCAGCTCGCCACCAACGTGATTAGGGTCGAACAGGATGGCACCAAGATCTCAGTCCATTTCGAGCGCCTCGGAGAAATATATGTGCAAACGTTCGACCAGTTGCTGGTTACGGTTGGTCGTGCTCCGAACACTGAGAATCTCGGACTGGAAGCTGCTGGAATAGAGTGCGGGCCTGAAGGGGTTACGATCAATGATCGCCTGCAGACAACAAACTCCAAGGTTTTTGCCTGTGGTGACGTGGCTTCCGCTCATAAGTTCACCCACGTTGCCGATGCCCAAGCTCGCATCGTGATTAAAAACGCGCTGTTCTTCGGCCGTTCCCATAGCTCAGAGCTCGTAGTTCCCTGGTGTACACACACTAGCCCCGAGATTGCTCACGTCGGGTTATATGAACAGGAGGCCCTCGATCTCGGCTACAAAGTGGATACTTTGACGGTACCGTTCTCCGAGGTAGACCGGGCACTTCTGGAGGGTGAAGAGGATGGTTTCCTAAGGGTTCATTTAAAGAAGGGGAGCGACAGAATCCTCGGGGCCACGATGGTCGCAGCTCATGCTGGCGACATGATCGGCGAGCTGTGCCTGGCAATCACCGCCAGAGTCGGCCTCGCCAAGATCGCTGCGACAATCCACCCTTACCCGACCCAGGCCGAGGTCATCAAGAAGGCCGCCGACAAGTGGCGCCGCACGAAGCTAACACCGACCGTCAAGCAACTGTTCGAGTTCTGGTTTCGGATTTTTTCTTAAGCAGCTAGACGCGCCCGGTGATGTAGTTTTCAAGCTGCTGAATCATCAACTCCTGGTCCGACATGATTGACTTAACCACATCACCAATCGAGATTAAGCCAATTAGCCGATCACCTTCTACGACCGGCAGATGGCGCACTCGCTGGTTAGTCATGCGCTCCATGCAATCCTTCATCGAATCACTCTGGCTAATTGTGGCGACTACATCAGTCATGATCTCGCGCACCGGCGTCTCACGAGAGCGCTTACCCTCCAACGCCAACCGGCGAGCATAGTCCCGCTCAGAGAAAATCCCGACAAGACGGTCCTTTTCAACTACCACCAGAGCACCGACTTCCTTGTCGGCCATCAATTCCAACGCCTCAAAAACCGTGGTGGTCGGCGTTGCCGTATAGACGTCTCGTCCTTTAACGTTTAAAACGTCGTCAACATATTGCATAGGAAAAAGCTTTTACACCTCATTGCCACCGGGTCGCAACATGGTGAAACAACTCAGCCTCGGTTTCCAGATGCGCACCCGCTATTATCGTCCCCGTAGAACGTATCGCAATAATCGAGGTCACTGTCAATCTATTTCTATTAATTAATAACTTTCTGTGCGCTATCAATGATGTTGTGGCATTAGCATGTTGTCTGCACAGCAGCTAGGCGTGCATAGCTCATCGCTGACTACAACGTTAATATGCCGAGGTGGCGGAATTGGCAGACGCGCCGGACTCAAAATCCGGTGCCCGCAAGGGCGTGAGGGTTCGAGTCCCTCCCTCGGTACTTCGCTGTAACGCTGTCTTCGCAAGGGTTCCGGGGGACGTCGGTCACATAACTCTCGACGATTCAACCGCCTCTTTTCCGCTGAAAACCGCCGATTGTCCCAAGATTGTCCCACTTCATCGTCAAGACGACCGAGTGCGTTTCTTAGAAGGAACTACTTATGGCTTGACCGGTACGCGGCTCCGCCTAAAATGGGTGACCGCTTCCCCAAGCACGAGGTGGGCATGATTATCGGAGTGGCAACCGAGGGGACCGCTGTGGAGCGCCGTGTTGCGCTGGTGCCCCTATCGGTGCGCGAGCTCTCACGAGCCAACCTCGAGGTTGTCGTGCAGCGCGGCGCCGGATCGGGCGCCGGATACCCGGACGCCGACTACGAGGGCCAGGGTGCACGGCTTCTTTCCGATGCCGCGGAAGTCGCCTCAAATGCCGACATCCTGGTGTGCGTCGGGCCCGCCGGCCTCCGTGTCGAGGCGCTGCACCGCGGGCACATCGTCATCGGCCTGCTCGATCCCCTGGGTTCGCCAGCTACGATGCAGCAGCTTGCGGCTTCCGGGGTCACGTCCTTCGCCCTCGAGTTGCTGCCGCGCATTACCCGCGCGCAGTCAATGGACGCGCTCTCGTCGATGGCGACGGTCGCCGGCTACAAGGCGGCTCTGCTCGGCGCCGGCGAGCTCGGCAAGATGTTTCCGATGATGATAACCGCCGCCGGCACCCTGGCTCCGGCCAAGGTGCTGGTGATTGGCGCCGGCGTCGCCGGTCTGGGCGCCATCGCCACGGCGCGCCGACTAGGCGCCTTGGTTACCGGCTACGACATCCGACCCGATGTCCGCGAGCAGGTCGAGAGCCTCGGCGCCGTGTTTCTGGAGCTTGAGCTCGATACCGGCGACGCCGAGGACGAGGGCGGCTACGCCCAGCAGATGGACGAGGATTTCTATCGTCGCCAGCGGGAGATGATGGCGGAGGCGGTTGCAGCCAACGATGTCGTGATCACCACCGCAGCGGTACCTGGCAAGCGCGCTCCGGTGCTGATCACCGAGGACATGGTGCGCGGCATGGCCGGTGGTTCGGTGATCGTCGATCTCGCCGCCGAAACCGGCGGCAACTGCGAGCTGACCCGGGCGGGCGAAACCCTCGAGGCCCACGGTGTGACGATCTTGGGACCGGTCGGCGTGCCCGCTACCGTCGCCCACCACGCCAGCCAGATGTACGCCAAGAACGTCACCACGTTCGTCGCCAACCTGGTGAAGGACGGCGAGTTGGCCCTGAACCTCGACGACGAGATCATCAAGGACACGATGGTGACTCACGATGGCGAGGTGACCAACGAGCGGGTGCGCGAAGCGCTCGGCGCCGGAACGGCGAGAGCTCCGACTCCGGCCGCAGATATGCGCGCCGAGCCCACGACAGAAGGGAATGGTGGCTGATGGAAGTTTTCGTAGGCGCCCTGACGATCTTCGTGCTGGCGCTGTTCGTCGGCTGGGAGATCATCAACAAGGTGCCGCCCCTGTTGCACACCCCGCTGATGTCGGGGGCCAACGCGATCTCGGGCATCACGCTGGTCGGCACGCTGGTCACCTCCGGGGTGCAGCTAACCACCTTCACGACGATCCTCGGCTTCGTGGCGGTGGCGATGGCGACCGCCAACGTAGTTGGCGGATTCCTGGTGACCCACAGGATGTTGGAGATGTTTCGTTCTCGCAGTGGAGAGTCAAAGTGAACGTGGCGAGTGGCTGGATCGGGGGAAGTTCCCCGAGCGAGGCTCGTGCAGGCACCCGAGGAGCTTTCTAGGTGCCCGAGTCCGTCATCAATCTTTTCTATCTCATCGCGGCCGCCCTCTTCATCTTCGGCCTGAAGGGGTTGACGCATCCGCGCACCGCGGTGCGTGGCAACTTGCTGGGCTCGCTCGGCATGTTGATCGCCATCGTTGTCACGCTGCTCGATCACCGCATCATTGACTTCCGCATCATCATCGCCGGGCTGATCGTCGGCGGATTCGTCGGCATTCTGTTCGCCTACTTGACGCCGATGACCGAGATGCCGCAGGTGGTGGCAATTTTTAACGGCTTCGGCGGCGGAGCCTCGGCGCTGGCCGTGGGCGCTGCCCTCGAGGAAGCCTTGAAGGGGGGGTTCGTCGAGGAAATCTCGATTCAGTTCACCACCGCGGCGGCGCTGTCAGGGTTGATCGGCGGTCTCTCGTTCACCGGTAGCGCCATCGCCTTTCTGAAGCTTCAGGGATGGATCTCCGACCGGCCGCTGTTGTTACCCGGTCGTCACTTCATGAACGCCACACTGTTAATCCTCTGCCTGGCGCTGAGTGGTTGGCTGATCGCGCAACCCGACACGTCGATCGGATTCTGGGCGATGTTCGGGGTCGCGGCATTACTCGGCATCATGCTGGTGATCCCCATCGGCGGCGCCGACATGCCGGTGGTCATCGCCCTGCTGAACTCGTACTCGGGTCTCGCCGCTGCCGGCCATGGCTGGGTGCTGAACAACAGCGTGCTGATCATAGCCGGATCGCTGGTTGGGGCAGCCGGGTTCATCCTGACAGCGATCATGTCGAGGGCGATGAACCGCTCGCTGGCCAACATCATGTTCGCCGCCGTCGGCGCCGAGGTGGCCACCGCCGAGGACTCCGAAGAAGTCTACGCGACCGTAAAGTCGACCTCGCCCGATGAAGTCGCCATGATGCTCGACGCCGCCCGCCGGGTGATCGTGGTGCCCGGTTACGGTCTCGCCGTCGCCCAGGCGCAGTACGCACTGCGCGATCTGTGCGACGAACTCACATCGCGGAACGTCGAGGTGGAGTTCGGCATCCACCCGGTGGCCGGCCGCATGCCGGGGCACATGAACGTGTTGCTCGCCGAGGCGAACATCCCCTACGAGGTCCTCAAGGACCTCGACGAGATCAACCCGACCTTCGGCCAGGCTGACGTCGTTCTGGTGGTCGGTGCCAATGACGTCGTCAATCCGCTAGCACGCGAATCAGATCCATCGATCCCGATCGTCGGCATGCCGATCCTCAACGTCGACTACGCCCGCTCGGTGGTAGTCATCAAGCGAAGCCTCAGCCCCGGCTTCGCGGGCATCGCCAACCCGCTGTTCGCGGCCGACAACGCGTTGATGATGTTTTCCGATGCGAAGGACGCAGCGATCCAGCTGCTCGAGGCTCTTAAAGAGATGTAGCTCGCGAACTTCATGCCTACGCTGTCGGGATTTCGAGAATGCTCAGGGGTGGAACTCAGGGCGGGCAGACATGGCGTGCCTGTGCCCGCCGGATTGGGTGAGAGCTCTGGTTGATGCGCCTAAGTCCCTCTGGACGATTGACAGCAGTAGCGCGTTCTCCAAATCGGACTCGTTGGTGATGTCGTATCGGTCGAAGACGTCGCGCGTAAAATGACCGGTGACTTTCATCGCAACACCCTCGCTGACACCGGCGGATGTGCGGGCTATTAGTCGTGTGTATGATTCCAGATCATGAGAGCGGTATCCGTCCCGATCGTCGCAGTTTTTCTTCTTGCTGTCGTCGGCACGACGTCGTGCCACACGACAGGCGCAGGAACCGGTCCGCCCATAGTGCAACCAGGCGCGCCCGGCGAGCCGAGCCGCATGATCACCGCCACCAAGGCAGTCGATCTGTCACGGGTCCAGCACACCGCTACGGACGTCCGGTTCATGCAGAGGATGATTGGCCACCACGCCCAGGCTCTGGACATGACCGCGCTGGTGCCCACGCGGAGCAGCCGCGAGGACATGCAGATGTTCGCCCTGCGGATCAAGCTATCGCAGGAAGACGAGATCAAGATGATGGAGGACTGGCTTGAGGTCCGCGGCGAGGAGATCCCGGGCGTGCGTGACCACCACGAGTCCGGTGGCACACTGATGCCCGGCATGCTCACGGCCAAAGAAATAAACCGCCTGAGGGAGGCAACCGGGGCGGTGTTCGACCGGCTTTTTCTCGAGTCTATGATCAAACACCACGAGGGTGCCTTGATCATGGTCGATGAACTTCTTTCAACCGCTGGCGCTGGTCAGGAGACGATCATCGCCGCGTTTGCTTCCGATGTCGTGGCCGACCAGCGCGCGGAAATGGATCGCATGAGTGCCATGCTCATCGCAATGCTTAAGGAGCAACAACCATGAGAATCGTTCGCGTTACTGTTCTTTTTCTATTTGTCGCGATGCCCCTCATCGGAGCACAGAGTGACCAACAGCGGTCTTCCGCCGCGGACCAGGCTGATCCTCGCGTCGGCCTGGCAGCTGGTTTCCGGGATGCCGGGATGGCCGCAAGCAACATGGAACTGGTCATCAACCTGCCCAAGCCGGAGGGCTTCTACGACCCCGAGGCGCCCGCCGGGCGACCCAGAGCACCGCAGGACCCACCTGCAGCGCCGGCCGCTGGCCCAGACGCTCAAACTCAGGAACTGTCAGCACAAGGCCAACCGGAGGAAGCACCGGCCCAGCGGCCGGGAAGCGGGCTGAGCTTCACGAACTCGGACCTCGCGTTCAGTGGTGAGCACCTGTTCATGGGCAACTACCACGGCTTCAACGTCTACAACGTTGAGGATGCCAGCCGAGCCGAGCTCCTCTCTTCCGTGGTGTGTCCCGGCGGCCAGGGAGATCTGTCAGTCCGAGGCGATCTTCTTTTCATGTCGGTACAGGATACCCGGGCCCGGCTCGACTGCGGCATACAAGGAGTCGAGGAGCCGGTTAGCGCCGAGCGTTTCCGTGGTGTTCGCATCTTCGATATTCGCAACCTGAGGAATCCGACACAGGTAGCCGCCGTGCAAACCTGCCGAGGGTCACATACTCACACGTTGGTGGTGGACCCTGACGACAACGCGAACGTGTACGTGTACGCGTCGGGTACGGGCGCGGTCCGGGCGGGCGAGGAGCTGGCGGGCTGCTCCGACACCGAGGGGGATCCCGACACCGCGCTCTTCAGTATCGACGTTATTCAGGTGCCTCTCGCTGCTCCCGAGAACGCGCGCATCGTCAACCGACCGCGCATCTTTGCCGATTCAGAGACCGGTACCATCTCGGGTCTCTGGCAGGGAGGCGACCACGGCCGAGGGACGCAGAGCTCTCGGGAGACAAGGCAGTGTCACGACATCACGACCTACCCAGAGATCGGCCTGGCCGCGGGAGCGTGTTCGGGCAACGGCATCCTCCTCGACATCTCTGATCCGGTGAATCCCGTCCGGCTCGACTACGTCGTGGACCAGAGCTTCGCGTTCTGGCACTCGGCCACGTTCAGCAACGACGGCACCAAGATTGTCTTCACCGATGAATGGGGTGGAGGCTCGCGCCCGCGCTGCCGGTCGATCGACCCGCCGGCGTGGGGGGCGAACGCCATCTTCGACATCGTCGATGGTGAGATGGAGTTCCGGGGCTACTACAAGCTGCCGGCGGTGCAGTCGGAGCAGGAGAATTGCGTCGCCCACAACGGCTCGCTCATCCCGGTACCGGGCCGCGACATCATGGTCCAGGGCTGGTACCAGGGCGGCATCTCGGTGTTCGACTTCACCGACTCAGCGAACCCCGTCGAGATCGCGTATTTCGACCGCGGCCCCGTCAACGCCGAGGACCTGATATCGGGCGGCTACTGGTCGGCCTACTGGTACAACGGTCACATCTACGGTGCCGAGATTGCCCGCGGGCTCGACGTGTTCCGGCTGACGGCGAGCGAACATCTGTCGCAAAATGAGATCGGCGCCGCCAGCCTGGTGTTGTCCGAAGAGACCAACGTGCAACACCAGGAGCGGATCGTCTGGCCACCGAGCTCAACGTTGGCGCGCGCCTACCTCGATCAGCTCAACCGCGGCAGCGGCATCGAACCACAACGCGCCGACGCTGTCACTGAGATCCTCGGGCGCGTCGACCAGCTTGGCTCGGGCGACCGCGGCGCCGCGACGGTCGTCGCCGAGCTCGAAGCGCTGGCGACCGAGTTGGAGGGCCATGTCGAGGAAGCCGTTTGGCTCAACGTACAGCGGCTGGGATCGCTGGCCGACACGCTGAGAGGCATCGCAACGACGCTGCGGTGATCCCCGCCCTTGGCCTGGGTGGGCGAGCGGATCATCTGTACCGCGCCACTTAAACCCTTGGAAAATCCGGTGCCCGCAAGAACGTGAGGGTTCGAGTCCCTCCCTCGGTACTTCCATGTAACGAAGTCTCTGCAAGGGTTG
>Ga0310125_10000131_pt1 | contig 31105 bp, 30 predicted proteins | sample CB11b_Tmax_Bot8__FD_203508 | JGI IMG/M metagenome (GOLD analysis project Ga0310125, IMG submission 203508) | Marine microbial communities from Western Arctic Ocean, Canada - CB11b_Tmax_Bot8 | ecosystem: Environmental > Aquatic > Marine > Oceanic | place: Canada: Western Arctic Ocean | collected... | reverse complement strand
GCAGTGCGCGCGGCTGGCGCGGCTGCGCAAGCAACGCGACGCGAAGAAGCACACCGCAGCGCTCGACGCGGTCCAGAAGGCGGCCGAGGGCGACGACAACCTGATGCCTCACTTTATCACAGCGGTCCGCGCCGACGCAACGCTAGGCGAACTGTGCGAAGTGCTGCGCGGCGTCTTCGGCGAATACCGCGAGCCGTCGGAGTTCTGATGACCATCCTCGCGCTGACCGGGATGCCCGCCGCCGGCAAGGGTGAGGTGGCGGCGGTCGCGAAGCAGCGCGGTTGGGCGGTGCACCGCATCGGCGACCTGGTGTGGGAGGAGACCGAGCAGCGCGGACTCGAGCTGGCGCCCGCCAGCGTCGGCGCGGTCGCCAATGGTGAGCGCGAAGCGCACGGCTACGGTGTCTGGGCTTCGCGGTCGCTGCCGCACATCGACGCGCTGCGCGCTGCCGGCAGCCATGTGCTCATCGACGGCATGCGCGGCGAGCAGGAGCTGGCGGTGTTCCGCACCGCCTACGGGGACGCGCTGGTGACGGTCGCAGTCGTCGCGTCGGCTGAACAGCGGCTGGCGCGGGTCCAGCAGCGCAGCCGCGTCGACGACGGCGACGCGGCCGCGTTTCGCGCGCGCGACGAGCGCGAACTGGGCTGGTCGCTGGCGGAGACGATTGCGGCGGCCGACGAGACGCTCGCCAATGAAGGGGAACTCGATGCGCTGCGCGCGGCGGCGGGGGAACTGCTGGCGCGATTTGAGTCGCTTTAGCTGCGGTCGTAGACCGGCCGCTCGTCGAGATACCAGAATAGCCCGGCGAACCACCACGCAATCATGTCGAACGACCCGACCAGATTCTGTTGGCCGGTACCGTTGGCAGTCGCCATCCAGTCGACCATCTCGGGCAGCGTGTCGCACGGCGCGTGGTAGCAGTCGTAGCCGCCGGTTATGGCGCCGAAATCCAGCGAGACGACCCCGAGCCGGTCGGCGAAGCGCACGTAGTCGCTGCGGCCGCGCTGCGACTCGTGGACCGAAATAGTGTCTGGGTGGGGGTGGTCGTGGTCCTTCATCGCCGCGTAGCCTTCAGTGTAGTAGAGTTCGCGGCCGTTGCGCAGCACTGGGGCGATATCGTAGAAGGTGGTCCCAATCCACTCGGTGAGCGAAATCATCTCCCACTGCTCGTTGAGCTTGTTGTCGGTCTCGGGGATGATGTCGACAACCAGCGTGTATTCACCGGGATAGTTCACCCCGGCGCTGTCGATGTTCAGGTAATTAGTTATGTTCACGCCGGGCGGGATGTTGTCAATCCAGCGGTCGGCGCCGTCGTAGCCGTTCTCTTCGTTCGACCAGAAACAAACGGCGAGCGTGCGCCGGCTGTCGAACTGCGCCAGCGCCTCGGCCGCCGCGAGCGCCATCGCCACCCCGGCAGTGTTGTCGTGCGCGCCGATGTGGGTTCCGCCACCAGGTGGGCTGCCCGGCTCCGCGAGGTCGAGGTGCGCCCCGAGCACCAGCCACTCATTGGGGTAGACCGTCCCCGTCCTGTAGCCGCAGACGTTGACCGCGTAGGGTGAGCTGGAGAACTCGTAGCGGTGAATCTGCCCGTCGAGCCCCATTGAGTCAAACTCGCCCTCCAGGAACGCCAGCGCCCGCTCATAGGCAGGATCGCGCGGGACTAGTGGCCCCCAGCGCTCGTTATAGCCGTCCTGCTCGTCCGTTACGAATTCCAGCCACTCATAGATGGAATAGCCGTCGACTAGCCCGGTGCTGTGGTTACCTCCCTGCTCCAGGGCAATACCGTCGCGCATGGGACGCGAAACCGGGAACTGCAACGTCTCGATGCCGGCGGCGGTGAGCCTTGCCGGGACCAGCGCCGGCAGTTCACCGTCACCAGCTACGCGCAGCGCGCCGATGCCGTCGGCCATGCCTTCCGCGGGGCCGCCGCGGTCTATCCACTCGCGCCAGCTCTCATTGGTCGCGCGCAGCGGCCACGCGTCGCGCCCCCGTTCGGCGACGAGGAACGTCACTGCATCGTGGCCGGGTGGCGCCAGCAGCATCACCTGCCGTGAGTCAAATGCCCTGGCGAAGTCGAGCACGGTTCCGTTCTGCACCAGCCCCGTGATGGAGTCGTGGATCGGGTAGGGCACCAGCAGGCTCAACGGCTGGCGCGCGGTGAACTCGACCGGCTGGAAGGTGCCGCCGACCAGCTCGCCCGGCGCCATGCTGACCGAGGCGGCGAGCGCCGGCTGCACCGGCTCGCCGCTGTCGAGGCACCCTGCGAAAGCGGGCAAGAGGAGCAGCAGCGCCAGCGAGGGCGCGAAGCATGGTGTAGTCATGTCGCGTCGTCGCGCACGCTTCGCGCCATTTATGCTATTTCCTGTGTCACGACCAGCAGGAACAGGAACAGCATCGGCAGTAGGTGAAACACAAGACCGATGCCGATGTTCACCAGCATCCAGCGCCGCGCGTAGGCGTCCGGCTTCTCCATCACCTTGTCGACGACGGTGTTGGTTGTGTCAATCACGCGCGTAGCGAAGTAACCGACGAAGCGCGCCACCCGCTCGTGCGGATGCGCCTGCACGCCGCGCTCGGCCGAGCCGTGTAGCCAGTCGCCCATCGAGAGCATGCGGTCGACCATCGGCCGGTAGCGGCTGATGTCGATGCTGATGATGCGCACCGCCAGCTCGCGCGTGTCCCACACCCGCCGGAAGTCGAGATAGGTGTGCGCGATGAAGAAGGCGGCGATAGCGATGTAGTGCCACGTTGTTATTTCGCTCCAGGCCGGGATGTGCAGCGTCACGCCCGCCAGCGTAACGAGGCCGGCGTCATCGGGGCTCGGGACGAAGAAGCGCAGCAGCGCAATCGTCGTCGGCACCAGCAGCCCGATGGTGAACTTGACCGCGATGGTGTAGCCGCGCGGGATTTCCTGCAGCCGCTCGAAGAGCCACTTGAGGTGGTGGCCGTGGAGCCTGATGGCGGTCAGCGCCGGCCCGCCCAGCACGCCCAGTCGCAGGACAATCGGAACGAAAATCAGGAAATGGAAGTAGAGCTCCCACGCGGAGTCCCACCGCAACAGGTCGCTGAGCACACCTGCGCAGCCGGTGGTGATTAAAAAACCGGCCACTCGCGCGCCATGTCGTCACGTCGTCGCGGTCGCTGCACGAATCGCATGGAGGCCATCGCCCGCGAGCGCATCGCGCACCTGCTCGAGCAGGCGGAGCGCTGGGCGCTGGAGGGGCGGCAGGACGACGCCGACCGCTGCGCGCAGCTGGCGCGGCTCATCGGCAAGCGCTACCGGCAGAAGCTGACGCGCGAGCAGCGGCTGCGCGTCTGCCGCGGCTGCGACGGCTTCCTGGGGCCGGCGACCTCCCGTGTGCGGCTCTCGCGCAAGGGGTGGCGCACCACCACTTGCCTACAGTGCGGGCGCGTCTATCGTCAGTCGCTCAAGGCCCGCGATGATAACACCCCCGCCAGGCGACGGCCCAACGAGCGATGAGTGCAAACCCCGCGCGGACGCAGCTGCTCGACTACCTGGGGCGACGCGGCCACTTGCGCACGCCGGTGGTCCGGGCGGCGATGGAGGCGGTTGACCGCGCCGCGTTCGTCCCGCAGCCGCAGCGCTACGCTGCGTGGGACGACACTCCGCTGCCTATCGGCCGCGGGCAGACCATCTCGGCGCCGCACATGGTGGCGATGATGCTCGAGGAGCTACAGCCGCAGCCCGGTCAGCGGCTGCTCGAGGTCGGCTCCGGTTGCGGCTACCACGCGGCGGTCGCGGCGGCGATGGTCGCGCCGGGCGGTGAGGTGCACACCGTCGAGCGTATCCCGCAGTTGGCGCAACGGGCGCGCGCCAACCTTGCGGGCGTCACGAACACGACGGTGCACCACGGCGACGGCTCGTGCGGCCTGCCGGAGCTGGCGCCGTTCGACCGCATCCTGGTCACCTGCGGTGCGCCGCGGCTGCCGGGGCCGTTGCGCGAGCAGCTCGCCGTGCGGGGGCGCATGGTGGTGCCGGTTGGTGGCCGCACGCTGCAGGCCTTGCTCGTTATCGAGCGTGATGGCGATGAATGGCGCGAAGAGCGGCGGCCCGGCGTCGCGTTCGTCCCACTCATTGGGAAACACGGCTACGAAGACTAAATAGTGGTCGTTGAGAAAAGCGGCGTGCTGAAACGTCCGTTTCAGCTTGACTCGATGACCTTGCGCTCCATCTCGGCGTGGTAATCTTCCAGCGCGGCCGCAACGCTTTGGTCGCCGAGCGCGAGAATCCGCGCCGCGAGCAGCGCCGCGTTCTCGCCGCGGCCGAGGCCGACCGCGGCGACCGGGACGCCAGGCGGCATCTGCACCACCGAGAGCAGCGAATCGAGGTTGCCGGGCGAGCTGTCGGAGGTGCACGGGACACCGATGACCGGCTTGCGCGTGTGCGCTGCGACGACGCCCGGCAGCGCTGCGGAGAGGCCCGCAACGGCGATGAACACCGACGCATCGCTGCCTTCCACGAGCTCGACCACGCGACGAGGGGTGCGGTGCGCCGACGCGACGTGCGTCGCGTAGCTGATGCCGAGCTGCGCCAGCACCTGCTCCGCCTTCGCAGCCACTGGCCGGTCACTGGCTGAGCCGAGCAGCAGCACCACGCTTGCCATGCGGCGCCAAGGCACCGAGTCTTAATGGTTTGAGTATTGCGGAATCGTCGCCAGCGAGCCGCTGCGCCTTCGCCGCGGGCTTTAAAGAAGGCGAGCCATCGCGCCGCGCGCCCGGATGGTGTAGCTAGGAATCACTGGAGCTTGCGGAGCTTCGAACCCGGGTTCGAATCCCGGTCCGGGCGCCAGTTCTACACCATCGTTTGGACCCTGTACCTAACCGAGCCGCTTGCTGCCAACTACATCGCCGTTGCCGTCGAACTTGACTTCGAGGGACCAGTCGTCATCGCCGAAGCTGAGGCACCCGGAAAACACTAAGGAAAGGCTGAGCAGGAAACAGGCCAAGGCGCCCCAGTTCGCCATCAAAAGCACTGACTTGCCAGAGGGCAATAATGACAATGATGATGGCCTGAGCGATCTTTGGGAGAAACTTGCTGAACTGGATGACCCGTAACTACGCGACTTAATCGCCGGAATATGTTTTCCTGTTCGTTCACTGCAAACATTTATCACCGGCTTGACTACGCGCCATCCATGAAGCGGTTCATGACGTTGCTGCTGGTCGCCCTGCTGGCTCTGCCGGCTCTGGCAGGGATGCTGCCGGCCGTGGCGACGCCCGTATCACCTGATGGGATCGAGCTGCCGGTGGAAACGGCGTCGCTGGTCGACCCGCGGCTAGCGCTGATGGCTGCTCTGCCGGGGCGCATTGGTGAATTGGGAGGAACGCCAGCCCCCGAAGGGCAGATTTCGGTAATCATGCGTGTGGATAATTTACATGGTGAGCACCGCACCTACGTTGTGTCCTTAGGTGGTGAAGTTGTCTCCTGGTTCCCTAGATTCGAGACATTCGGGGCAATCGTGCCGCTCGATGCGCTACCCTCACTGACGCGGCTTCCCGAACTGGTTTGGCTCGAGCCGGACGTGATGTTCTACCCCGCACTCGACAACAGCGTCGCATCGCTGCGCACGACCGCCGTCTGGTCGCAGTTCGGCTTTCGGGGCGAGAACGTGACGATTGCGATTCTCGATACCGGCGTTGACTTCGCGCATGAGTCGCTCGACGACCTGGACGATATCGGCTCGACCGATGACCCGAAGATAGCGGTCGATGCGGATGGCAAGCTGGCGTTCTATAACGCCAACACCGACAAGGAATATCCCGACGAGCAGCCGCACGATTCCGGCAGCCACGGCACCCACGTGGCGGGCATCGCGGCCGGCACTGGCGGGCCTTCGGGAACCTACGCCGGGATGGCCCCGCAGGCGCGGCTCGCCGGGGTCATTGCGCTCGACGGCGGCGGGGGCGACACCAACGACCTGCTGCGCTCGGTCAACTGGACGATTGCCAACCGCGACCGCTTCAACATCCGCGTCATGTCGCTCTCGCTGGGCGGGCCGGTCGTGATACCGGGCGCGACCAATGACGGCCAGTCATCGATTTCGCGCGCGCTCGACAACGCGGTCGAGAACGGCATCGTGACGACGGTCGCCATCGGCAACGGCAACCTGGGCGTCGCGGCGCACCCCGGCTCGGTGACCTACCCGGGCGACAGCGAACGCGCGATCACGGTCGGTTCGGTCAACGACGACCACGACCGCGAAATCTATTCGTCGCGTGGCCCGACCGGCGACGGCCGCCTCAAGCCCGACGTGATGGCGCCCGGCGGTGGCGTGATGTCTGCCCAGAAAGGGAGCGGCGACGGCTACGTCTCCTATTCCGGGACGAGCATGGCGGCGCCACACGTCGCCGGCCTGGCGGCGCTGATGGTGCAGGCCAACCCGCAGATAAGGCCCGACGCAACCAGCAGTCCCTACAAGCAAATCATGCGCGAGACCAGCGACCATCGCGTCCCGTTCGACCTTGACTGCGGCGAGTTCTACTCGCCCAACAACTGCTACGGCTGGGGCACCGTCGATGCACTCGGTGCGGTGCGCCGAGCGCTCGACCTGCGGTCCGGCTCGCTCGCGGGACCGGCCGAAATCCCCGTTCTGGAGAACGCTTCCTTCATGCTCGCGATGAATTACACCCGCACCGAGCATACGACTCGCGGCGAAGATGGCGGCACCATTCAGGACTACCCGCAAGGCGAGCAGCCCGATTCAGTGCGTATCGAGGCACGCTGGTCGGCGTCATGGCCGGCGCCCAGCAATTTCGAACTGGACGCCGGCGCCGCCGACGGGCTGACCGCCGAGGCGGCCTTCGCCTTCGGCGTTGATGGCGGCGAGCGATTCGTGCGCGCCTGGTTCAACTACACCGGCGAGCCGGCGGCGGGCGCGGTGCTCATTTCGTACCCGACTCTGCGCTTCGACCTCGGGGCGCCGGCCGCTGTCACCGAGACGCAGCTGCGCGCCAGCTACGCGCTCAACAACAACCCCGGCGTTTCGCGAGCACTGGAAGTCAGCAGCTACAGCGACCCGCCCGACCTGCGCATCGAGGAGCTGCGGTTGCAGCCCGAGGTGCCGCTGCCCGAAGAGGAGGTGCAGCTGGTCGCGCGTATCGTCAACGAAGGGCTGGGCCGGGCGCGCAGCTTCAGCGTCGAGTTCAGCCTCGACGGCGAGCCGCTTGGCACCCTTGAAGGGTCGTTAGACCCTGAACAGGCGCTGAACCTCGCGCTGCCGTGGACCGCGACCCTTGGCGAGCACGAATTCGCCGCGACGCTGGTCGATATCTCGCCCAGCGACGCCGATGATTCTGACAACAGCGCCACGCTCTCTGCGACCGTCACCGACATAATCGACACGCAGCCGCCGCTGGCGTTCATCACCGCGCCGCACGAAAACGAAATCCTTTCCGGGACTGTGACAATCACCGGTACCGCCGAGGATAATTATGCGGTGCGACGGGTCGAAGTACGCGTCGCGCCTGACGCGTGGGAGACCGCCTCAGGAACGACGGACTGGAGCTGGGAATGGAACACGACGGGAGACCTCAACGGCCGCTACCGGATTGAGGCGCGGGCGTGGGACGGCTTTAATTACTCGTCGTCGGTGACGGTCGAGGTCGAAATCACCAACGACGACGCCAACCGGCGGCCCACTGCACGGCTCTCAGCGGAGCCGTTCGAGCTCGAATTCGGCGAGCCCGTGGTTTTCAGCGGAAACGGTTCCAGTGACGACTCGCAAGTCGCTGGCTACGCCTTCGATTTCGGCGATGGCGATGCCACCGCCTGGGTTTCGCAGTCGTGGGTGCGCCACACCTACCTCTCGCCGGGTAGCTACACGGCCACGCTCGAGGTGCAGGACGACGAGGGCGCGCATTCGTCGGCGCCCGCCAGTGTCATCATCACGGTCCTTGACAAGCAGTCCAACCGGCTGCCGCTGGCGCTGATTGCGCTGCCACAACCGGGCGCGCAACTCTCCGCCGGGACGGTCACGCTCTCGGCCGCCGGCAGCAGCGACCCGGACGGTGACCTGCTGCTCTTCAGCTGGAGCAGCGACCGCGATGGCCACCTGTTGACGACCGCCGCGTTCGAGGCGACGGTGACGCTCTCCGCGGGCACGCACATCCTGACGCTGGAGGTGCGCGATGGCGAAGGTGGCGAGGCAGTCGCAACGGTCGAAGTCGAGGTTCGCGCCATGGAGCGCGAGGATTCCTCATTCCTCCCGGCACCAGCAACGTGGATGGCGGCAGCCGTCCTCGTCTGTGTCAGTCTTCTTCTGGCTGCCAGACACGGCCGGTCTCGTCAAGGTTGAAGACCTCACGCAACAGCTCGTCGTCGAATTTCTTGCCGATTGAGGTCTCGCTGCGAACATATTGCTCCAGCTCGCTCAGGTCAAACTCGCCGTCGGGGCCGAAGGTTACGGGCGATTCGGCGAAGCGGAAGCGCACTTCCTGCGTGCTGCGGTCGAAGCTGAAGTCCTCGAGGTAACCTGCCTCGCGCATCAGCTCGCCAAGGTCTACCAGCCGCTTGCCGCGCGCAGTGGAATCGACCCGGAAGGCGATGGTGGTCATGCCGGTGCAGTGGCGGCCGGCTAAAAACGGTGCCGTAGCTTCCGGGAGCTGGCGTTCCCGTCAGCCGCTGAACTCAACACGTGAGGTCTCGTTCTCCCACAACACCAGCTTGCAGAGCCCCGGCAGTGTCGGCGCCAGCCGTTCCCAGACCCACTCGACCAGCACCTCGCTGGTCGGGTTCTCCAGCCCGGGCAGGTCGTTGAGGTAGTTGTGGTCCAGTTCCGCCTTCAGCGGTGCGAACGCCTCTTCGAGCATCGCGAAATCGACCACCATCCCGGTCGCAGGGTCGAGTTCGCCCTCGACCTGTATTTCAAGCCGGAACGCGAGGCCGTAGATTCGTCCGCAGGGATGCCCGGGGGGAACGCGTGTCAGCTTGCGCGCCGCCTCGAACCGGGTGATGTGGACCAGCCGCTGGACGCCCACTCAGCAGGTAACGACATCGCCCGATTCGGGGATGGTCCACTTGCGCTGGCGGTATTTCTTGAGGATGTCCTTCTTCTGCTTGCGCAGGTCGCGCCGCAGGTGGACCAGCGCCATCTGCTTTGGACGCGCCAGATCGTGCAGCCGTTCCAGCTGTACCAGACTGCAGTGGGTCTTGGTCTGTCCGTCCTCGAGGTATGCTTCGTGCACCAGCAAGTTGGCACCGGTGTAGAGCTTAGCGGCGGTGGGGGTGAACATCCCGTCGCCCGAGTAGCAGAATACCTTCTGCGGCGACCCCGCCTCAAGGCGCAGCCCGAGGTTCTGGACGCTGTGGCGCGTGTTCACGACACGCAGGTTCCAGTCGTCCCAGCGGTGCGACCGCTGCAGTTCGCGGAAGCGCAATGTGAAGGGGATGCGCTTGACCATGCCGAGATACGCCATCTCCATCAGCCGCTCGAGGTGGCGCTGGCTCCCGACCGGGCCGAAGAGGTAGAAGGGGCGCGTGCGGCCATCCTCCCACATACGCATCAGCAACGACGGTAGCCCGAAGACGTGGTCAGCGTGGAAATGCGAGATGAATACGCCATCGAGGAAGTCGGGCCGGACCGAAATCTTCCACACTTCGGCTGGTGTGTTGGCGCCGCACTCGACCAGCATGCGCCGGCCGGCGGCCTCTACCAGTATGCAGACATTGGTCTGTGTCTCGTCGAACGCCTCGCCGACACCCAGGAAACTGACTTTCATGCTTTCACTCCGAACGATTTGTTTTTCATGATTTGTTGCACCTCTTGCTACTGGACGCCCGTTTCCGGCACTCAATATCATAACCAGAATAACGAGCTTTCCGCCACATACTTGCGAATTATTTAATAATTGCGCAGGAAACCGCCCTTAACGCGAGCGGCGGTGCCCTTCGAGGTAGTGGTAGACCGAACCGTGCTCGGCGCCGCCGAGCAGCATCCCCAGCGCGATTTTGGCCGCGTCGACTGCCTCGAGCGAGCCAATCAGCGCCACCGTATGCCCCTGGACCGCCACGCGGGCGTTGCTCTGCTCCTCGATGATGCGGCGCGTCTTGCCGCTGCGGCCGATGACCCTGCCGCGCATCCGCTCCAGCCGCTTGCGCGAGTGGCCAGTGTGGTCGCGGATATCAACCACCTCGAGGTACGTTTCCGGGTCGAGCAGCTCGCGCGCCGTCTCGGGCGAAAAGCCGCGGCCGATGGCGCGCACGACCGCCAGCAGCTGCATCGCCAGCAGCGCGGCGCCCCGCTCGGGCTGGACGACGCGTACAATCCCGGTCTGTGAGTCAATTTCGAGGGTGCAGCCGGTCGCCACCTCGAACTCCTTGCGGGTCTTCCCGTCGTGGCCGATGAGCACACCGATGCGACGCTGCGGAATCCTCACGTACTCCACTGCTCGACCTCCTCGCGCGTGAGTCCCGGCAGCCGCTTGCGGAACCAGCGGTGGATATTGCCAAGGTCGCGCTCGTGCAGCTCCGCGAAGCGCGGATGCTGGCGCGGCACCGCCTGCCCCACGTCGATAATGCAAGGCTGCTCGCGCACGTTCAGTACGTTGTATTCCGACAGGTCGCCGTGCGCCAGCCCTGCGCTGTGGTACGCCTTCACCGAGTTCATCAGCTGCTGCAGGAACTCGCGGGGCTCCTCCGGCGGCAGCTCGCGCAGCGTCGGGTAGGGGTGGTAGCGCCAGCCGCGGTACTGCATCACCAGCAGGTTGCGGTGGACGTGGAACGGCTGCGGCACGCTGGCGCCAGCGGCGTGCATCAGGTGTAGGTTCTTGAACTCCTTCTGCGCCCAGGTGAAAATCCGGTCGCGGTGCGACTTGCCGCTGTGCGGGAAGCGCGGGTCGCCTTCGAGGTAGGGCGCCAGTTTGCGGAAGGTGGCGGTGCTGAGCCGGTAAATCTTGACCGCGCGGTTGCGCCCGTCGCGCGTCTTGCCGCGGAAGACGTTGGCCTCCTTGCCGGTGGCGATGATGTTTTCAAGCGTGTGCAGCACGCCGCGGCTGAAGAGCTGCTGGATGGCGCGCAACGTCGATTCGTCAAATACTGCGTCAAGCGTCTTGCGCCCGTCGCGGTCGCCCGCGCGCACCAGTTGCCCCAGCTGCCGGTCCAGCGCCAGCAGGCTCGTCTCCATCAGTAGATATCCAGGATTTCCGGTATCAGGTCCTGTCGCTTCAGGTTGGCGCTCTGCGTCGCCGTGTAGCGGAACTTGACATCAGCCTTCGAGTCCTGGAACGACCACGGCACGATAATCAGCAGGTCGTTCTCTCGCACCCACATCCGTCGCCGCATCTTGCCGGGGATGCGCCCCATGCGCCGCTTGCCATCCTCGCAGATGAGTTGCAGCCGACTGCCGCCCTGGAAGGTCTCGGCGACGGCGAACATCTCCCCCTTGGGGCGATACGGCAGCGGCAGCCGCAACGTATGCTTCTGCCCCTCCTTATCTTCGATAGTAACTTTTACGCTCTGCTTGAATCCGCGCTTTTTGTCGTCGCTGGGGACTGCCACGTCGTGCGGCACGTCCACTCGGTTATAAGCATTGAGTCGCGCCCCAACGGTTTTTTCCCGTCGGCGGGGTGCGGTTGCGATGCTCCGCACCCCGCTCCATGAAAGCCACAGGGCGCTTGGCGCACGACTGGTCGATTTCGCCGGCTGGGAGATGCCCATCCAGTTCGAGGGTATCCTTGCCGAGCACCGCGCAGTACGGTCGTCGGCAGGGGTTTTCGACGTCTCGCACATGGGGCAGCTGTTCGTCAGCGGCCCGAAGGCGGCGGCGTTCCTGGCGTGGGTCACGACGTGGGACATCCGTAACCTCGAGCCGGCGCGCTGCCGCTACTGCCACATCCTCGACGACGAGGGGCATATCATCGACGACACGATTGTCTACTGCCTCGCCCCCGACGAGTTCCTGCTGGTGCCCAACGCTGCCACCACCGACCGCATTGCGGACTGGCTCGCGTCGCAAATCAACGACTTCGACGCGAGCCTGGAAGACTGTAGCGCCGAGCTGGCGTGCATCGCGCTGCAAGGCCCCGACGCGCCGCAGCTGCTCGAGATGCACCTTGCGCTGGCGGTCGAGCCGTTCAGCCTGGCGCGGCAGGGCAACCTCATCGTCAGCGGCACGGGATATACGGGCGAGCCCGGCTGCGAAATCATCCTGCCGGTCGATGCGGCGCTGCCGGTCTGGGAGGCGCTGCTGGCGCTCGGCGCCACGCCGTGCGGGCTTGGCGCACGCGACACGCTGCGGCTCGAGCGCGGGATGCTGCTCTCGGGGACCGACTTCGACGGGAGCCAGACGCCGCTCGAGGCAAACTGCGGCTGGGTCATCGGCTGGGGCCACCAGTTCATCGGCCGCGAGCCGCTGCTGGCGCAGCGCGGCAGCGGCTACGCGGTGCTGCGCGGCATCCAGCTCGCCGAGCGCGGCGTCCCGCGCCCTGGCTGCGACATCTTCCATAACGGCGAACGCGTCGGCTGCCTTACGAGCGGGACGCTCTCCCCGTCATTGGGGACCGGCATCGGCCTCGCCTACCTCAACCTCGAGCCGGGGACGGCGGTGACGGTCGCCGTGCGCGGAAAACACTTAAACGCGCGCGTGGTGCGGCCGCCGTTCCAGTGAGCGAGATACCCGAAGAACTGCTCTACGCCGAGTCGCATGAGTGGCTGCGCCAGCGCGATGACGGCAGTTGCCTCCTCGGCATCAGCGACCACGCCCAGCAGGCGCTCTCGGACGTGGTTTTCGTCGAGCTGCCGGCGGTCGGCGACACTTTTGGCGCGGGCGACAGTGTCGCAGTCGCCGAGTCGGTCAAGGCGGCCAGCGACATCTACGCACCCGTCGCCGGCGAAATTACCGAGGTCAACCAGCAGTTGGAAGAGGCGCCCGAGTTGCTGAACGAGTCACCCTACGAGCTGGGCTGGATTGTCGCCTTCAAGCCGGCAGTCACGCCGCAGGGGCTGCTCAACGCGGCGGCCTACCGCAAGGCCATAGCGTGAAGCACCTGAAGGTGCGGCGCACCGACGCCGAAACAGCACGCGCGCGGCTTGAGCGGGAAAGGCTGCTGCATCCCGACTTCCGCGCGCAGCACGACGGCGAATTCGTCCTCTGGCCGCTGGCGGGCGCGACAGAGGGCGAAATCGTGCAACGCGAGGGGCTGCCGGCGCGCGCCGTCGGGCGTGACTACCGTGACGCGCTGTCGCCTGAATTACGCGCGCTGGCGCCGCGGGCGTTCGACATGCTGGGACACGTCGGCATCCTGCGGCTCTCCGACGAGGCGGAGCCGCACGCTGCGGCCATCGCGCAAGCGCTGCTGGAGAGCCACGTCAACCTGCGAACGGTGGCGGTCGACAGCGGCGTCCAGGGCCAGTGGCGCGTGCGGAGCCTCGTCGTAGTCGCGGGCGAGGAGTCCCTCGTCGTGCAGCACCGCGAGAACGGGTTGCGCTTCGAGGTCGACTTGCAGCAAGTTTTCTTCTCGCCGCGGCTGGCGGCCGAGCGGGCACGCATCGCGGCGCTGGTGCGACCGGGCGAGCGGCTGCTCGACGCGTTTGCCGGAGTCGGGCCGTTCGCCATCAGCGCCGCCCGAGCTGGCGCGCAGGCGGTCGCCGTCGACGGGAATCCCGCCGCCGAAAGGTGGGTGCGGCGGAACTGTGAGTTTAATAGCATATCGTCGGGAAGCTTCGAGTTCCACACCGGTTTGGCGGAGGAGCTGGTGCCGGGGCTGGGGAGCTTCGACCGCGTTATTGTCAACCACCCTACCGGCTCGCTTGATTTCGCTGCTGTGGGCCTCGCTGCGCTCGCGTCGGGTGGGGTGCTGCACCTCTACCTGCTGGCCGACCGCAAGGCGCCGGAATTGCCACCTGGAGTCGCGGAAGTCATGGGCGATTTCGCCAGTATCCGCGGCTCGCGGATGGTGCATCCATACTCGCCCGGACGGGAGCTGAGGGTGCTGGATATCCGGCGTGAAGACAGCTGAATGTCAAAGCTTTGAACCACTTACCTTAAATATCAGTTTCAGGCCGCTGGGGTGTTCCTTTAATATTACCCCCTACCATGCGAGGGAACCGCGCCCACTCTGTGTGCACGGTAAAAGGACAAAACAACAAAGGTGTGTAAACTATGAATGTGAACAAATTTGCAATCGCTTCCCGCACTGGGAAGCTGGCTGCTGTATGTATCGCTTTCCTGATGGCGTTCAGCGGAGTTTCGACGCTGGCCGCCGGAGGGCAGGACGACGTGAACGAGGCCTCGGTGCCGACGCTTCCCGGTGGGGGGACCATTACCTTCGGGGACGGGTCCGTCCCGACAGGAGAGGACGCAGCGCTACTTGATATGGTTGCTATGGTGGATAGTCCCCAGATAGCGGTGACCATGGCAGAAGGCAAGTTCTCCCCCGAGGCCTCCGAGCCGGGCGATGCCAAAGTCCTGATAGTGGATGATGACATGTCGCGACGTACTTCCGGCCCCTGGCTGGAGGCGTCCCACATCGCACCGGCCCTGAATGATGCAGGGTATAGCTTCGACGTTTTCCGCGCCGGTTACTGGAACGGAGCGTACTCCAACCTTCCCAGCGGTGATAAGGGTCTCGCGCTCTTGAACAACTATGAAGCGATTATCTGGTACGACGGTTACATCATCGAAAACAGTATTATGACGTCTGGCGAGCAAAGCCAGATGAAGGCATATCTAGACGGTGACTGCACCGACTATGACGATGATGCATTCTGCACTGACAATCGCAATGTCATCCAGATGAGCCAGTATGCTAACCGCCTCTTTTACGAAGCTTCTGACTATAGTACCAACTACCTCCATTTCGCTGGCTTTGGTGCTATTATTGTGGATGGGTGCTCCAATCCCATGAAAGGCGTTGAGGACTCTATCTTTGACAACAAGGAGTATTCCACAGAAACTTGCGGGGTCCACTACCTGAACAAGCCGGTGGCTATAAGGCCCGACAGCAGTGGGTCTGGTGCCTTCTGGTTCGACATGGAGAAGGACTCAACTGCACCCTATCATGCGATCCAGTTCCCGCGCAGCGATGTTCCCTATACCGGCAGCCAGGACCACAAGGCCTTTTTCTTTTCCGAGGACATTGGCGTATTCGACTCCCGCTCCGAGCGGGCTGATTTCTTTGCCACCATTCTGGACTGGATGGAAGTTGACCGCGAGGCCAGGCAGAACGTCGATATTGGTATCGGTGGACTGGAAATCCCCAACCATTCGCAGTACTGGCGCACCATCGAGGCGATGGTCCCGGTCGAAATCAAGGTAACCGTAACCAACTACGGCTATTTGCCACAATCCGCAACCGGCGTACGCCTGCAGTTGAAGAACGAGTTCCTGCAGACCCTCTTCGACAATACTTTCGACAGCAGTGCGTTCCCTGCGGGGCACCCAATGCATTTCGAGACCCTGATGCCTGGTGAGAGTGTGGTTTTCACCTTCAACCGTACCAACGACGCCTACCAACAGGTGTATGATGGGAAGGATCCCAACAAGGCCCGGCACGTGCTCTTCACCAGCGCCGGCATGGACTTCGTGCGGGTCTGGGTGGTTCACGCGGGTGACCAGGGCGCGTCCAACAACTATGTGCAGGGTGATGTAGGCGTCTCGAAGTGGGTTGACAACGGCGAACTGAACGAACCCGGCGCCTCTATAACTATCGGTGATACCGATGACAACGGTGCCAATAGCTTGGACCGCATCAACTACCACCGCAACCACGACTTTGACCACGACGCAGATGGCTGCTGGGGGGTAGATTGCGAGCCCCGGACCAGTGCGGGCTACAGCGGCGGTACCGCCAACCAGAGCTACAGATATGCAGTCCACGAAAAGCAGCTTGCTTTTGCTCCTTTTACTCCCAGAGGCTGGTACAAGACTAATGCCAACCCTGCCAACTGCGACTGGGACACCATGACGGACAGCGACTGCCCCAAGTTCACTCCCGAACCATATCAGGATGACTACTTCGTATCTCCGCCCGTTGACCTGAGCGCGATGGAAGAGGTCGTGGTCGGCATGGTCTTCACCGGCTGCCAGGAATCGGGCGACTACGCCCGCATGCAGGTGTCCGACGACGGCGGCAATAGCTGGACCAACCTGATATCCATGAGTGGATTCTGCCCCGGCGCGGGAGCATGGTACCTGTGGGGCGGTGGCAACTCAAAGTATCAGGGTTACACCCTGCCCTCCAGCTACTACGGCGACGAGGAGAACTCCGCGATTCTATGGCGATACCAGCAGGACAGTGACTCCGATCAAGTTACCGAGAATAACAACCGCGTCCTGCATGGCTTGTTCATTGACGAGATAGTATTCCGCGGCACGGAAAAAATCACGCGTGACGTGGCAGTGACTGATATTACTGTCCGTAAGGAGGCGTTCCGTGCTGGCCAGCACCAGAACGACGCTAATGACCGACAAATCAACGCCACCATCCTCAACGCGGGCGAGGCGCCCTGGACCAACTTGGCAGTCAAGTTCACCGTTACCAACCTGCAGCAGACTGAGGATTTCTCTGACCTGCTGACCGAGCAGCAGCCGGAAATCCCAACTCTGGCGGGCAACTCTAAGTACGGCAACGTGGATACTGAGGGACACGAGGACGATGACAAACTGTTCGTCGTCTTCCCGACCCCCGTGGCCAATACCTACTTCATTGAAGTGGAGGCGCTGGTGCCGGCGGGCAGGGACTTTTTCCCGTGGAACAACTCGATGAAGGTAATGTTCCGAGTCTACGACACCTTCTTCTTCGACAACGTCGACGACCATGACTACACCTACTCGCAGTTCCACAGGCTCTCCGGCGAGGCCAACAGGTTCTATGACATGGACGTCAGCGACGACAGCACCGGCAGCCTCGGCAACGCGAAATCAGGCCAGTGGGTCTGGCGCTACTTCCAGTCCGAGACCGACAGTTACGCTAGCGGTGCCGATGATGGCATGGTGACGCCAGATACCTGCGACCGGGACGGCAGCGGCGACCGGTTCTCGACCGACGTCTGCATCGACCTGCGCGCGGCATACGCGCCGAAGCTGCAGTACTCCGTCAAGTGGGACCTCGCTAACGGCGACCGGCTTGAGGTGCGGGCCGCCAGAGATTTCGACAGCAGCCAGAAGATAACCTCTGGCGCCTGGACAGTTCTGAGGACCTACGAGGGCACCAGTGGCACTTGGTCTGCTTCGGACTGGATTGACGAGGACCTCAACCTCAGCGCTTTCGAGGGCTTCCAGACCTGGATTGACTTCCGCGTCGTCAGCAATGTCGGCGGCGGCCGCGGAGTGTTGCTCGATGACATAATGGTTATTGGTAGCGAGTACCGCAACAACATCGCTATTACTGATGTGGCGACCGACCGCTTTGCGGCGGCAGGCAAGGACCACGACCTCTCCATCACGGTGAAGTCAATCGGCCTCGAGCCGCAGCAGGATGTCGCTGTCTACGCGCGCATAACTGACATGAATGGTGTAACAGTGTGGCCCGACCCGGCGGACCGGTTGTGGAACCTCTTCCAGCTCCAGACCGCGCTCAACAAGGGCGATTCGTTCACCGTTGACCCCACTAGCGCCGGCTCGGCCTGGCGCTGGGGTGCTGAGCTTGCGCCGGGCATCTACAACCTGCACGTCAGGGCCGAGCGGCCGGACCAGCTGACGGTGCCTGATGAGCACACGGCAGATAACACCGTGAAGCAGACACTGGTACTGGGTGCTGCGCTGCTCAGCTCGGCTGAGTGGTCTAGCGACGACTGGAACATGGGCTCCTGGGTCTGGGACGGTTCCGATTCCGGCACGTTGACCTCGCAGAGCTTCAACGTCTGGAACAGCAAGCCGTTCCTGGTGGTCGAAGCGGCCTATGAGCTCGACACCGCCTCGGTGCAGGCGCAGGTACGTGCAGGCTCCAGCAACCAGTGGTTCGACGTCAAGTGGCGTGAGGCAGGCGAAACAACCTCGCTCTACGCCATTCCGGACGCAAACTACACCTCCCTGCCTGACTCTTGGACTGGCAGCAGCTACTTCGACAAGAGAAGCAGCCAGACCTTCTACGCCGACCTTGGCGTAGTGGACGAAATCTCGGACGGCAGTGGCCTGCAGGACCAGTATGTCGGTGGACCGATGCAGGTACGCCTGGTCGGAACCTCCGGTGGTGGTAGTGGAAATTTCACCGCCTACACCACAGCTGTATTCGGCCTGAACTCGTACGACATGGATGTCAAGGAAATCACGCCCACCTCACAGAAGGGGGCACCCTCCTCGTCGACTGGCGACATTATCAAGCGGACCTACACGGTCAAAGCGCGCAACCTGGGTGCCGTCTCGGACTCGGCCGTGGTGGACTTCACCATCACTGCCCCGGACAACTCGTTCGTGACGCTCGAGAGTGGTAGCTACTGTCAGGGATGCCCCGGCGCAATCCTGAGCCACATCATGCAGCAGGGCCGCGAGACTGTGGTCGCCATCAAGCCTATCCCCGGCTTCTGGGGCGGCAATCGTGACGACCCGGCCGGTGGTGACCCGACCGCGTACATCGACAAGGATGGCGTCATAAGCTGGCCCAGCGGCACGTCCGACTACACCATGCCAACTGGCTGGTCGATTTCCAACCCGACCAAGTCCACCAGCTGGGATGCCGGTAAGCCGATGGAACCGAGCGCGAGCAACTTCATGGACCCCGGTGACTCACTCAACGTGAACGTCGAGGTTACCGTGGGCTTCGCAGCCTGGGCACCACCGGGTACCTACACCATCCAGTCGGATGTCCGCTCCTGGACCGACTACGACGACACCTTCACCGAAGGCGACGCCGACGGACAGGCAACCATGGCTATCGACAAGCCCGACCTCATGCTGGGCGACTACAGCTATGTTTCGCACGCGGTCGGCTACAGTGTAGCCGGCACCGGCTGGAGCAAGCGCAGTGGCGGCGACGAGTACTTCACCTTCCGGGTTGAAGTGCGAAACGCTGGCACCGAGACAGTCGGTAGCTTCAAGGTTGGTCTGCTGGACTTCAGCCAGAACCCACTGGGTGTGCAGGTATCCATCAGCTGGACCGGCACCAACTGGGTGATCGACAGTGACGGAACCTCCGCGACTGGCGCTGAAATCCAGACCAGCAAGTGCGGTAATGACCCCTCCCGGACCTGTAAGTACGTCTACTTCAAGGCGACTGCAACCGAACTGGGTATGTCCGCCGGACCTGGCGATGATGTCTCGGGCGTCTACACATTCTACCTTGCGGTAGATACCGAGGATATCATTGACGAATCGGATGAAGGCAACAACCGCGTGGCGATCGACATCACTACGGTGAGTGAGATCAACACCGTGCCCTCGTTCTCGATGGCGCTCTGGAGCACCATGCTGGGTGGCCTGCTGGCTGCACTCGGTGTCGCGTTCCGTCGCCGCGAAGAAGAGGAATAAGCAACAAACACAAGGCGCAGGAGGAGGGGTTCGCCTCTCCTCCAACCCGCCACTGCATTACCTAGCGCGAGCTCTGGAGAATCCAGTCTACCGCCTCAGGCACAGTAGTCATTGACGGCGGACAGCAAAGGTTTCAGCCTACCATCGGGATAGCATCGCCTAGCGGGGATGCCTTCACCTCATCGAACCGTTCGATATCGAGGTCTTCTTCGCTATTGGGGATGCCAGACACCAGCAGGACTACCTTGATACGGTTGCCAAGTTGGTCGTCGGTGCGCAGCCCCCAGATGAGGTTGACATCTTCGGAGAGGTCGAACTTGAGTGCCGCGAGAACCTCATGGCAGTTGTTGAGTGAGAAGTCGCTTCCGGCAGTCACGTGTAGTAGCATCGCCTCGGCACCCTTGTAGCGGGTGTCAAGCAGGGGATTGCCCAGGACTGCGTCCAGTACCGAACCGGGTGCGGAGTTGTCTGACTCGCCGTAGAGTACCTTGGCGGTGCCCCCCGCTTCGATAATTCGTTTCAGGTCGGCGAAATCAACGTTGATAGTCGAGGGCTCGGTCACGATTTGCGCCAGTTCCTGTACCATGTCGACAACCAGGTCGCTCATGACGCCGAAGGCGCGCTTGATAGGATAGTCTGGCGCCAGCTGGTTGAGATTCTCGTTATCCAACTCGATAAGGCTGTTGCAGGCCGCCTTGAAGTCGCGCATGCCGTCGTATCCGGCTGCGCGTTTCCCATCGCCCTCTGCCTCGAAAGGCATGATGGCGACGCCCACTACCAGCTGTCCCGCCTGCCGTGCCTGCCGTGCGATTACGGGCGCCGCGCCGGTTCCGGTGCCGCCCCCCATGCCGGCGATAACAAAGGTAAGGTCATTATCGTCCAAGATTTCCGCGATACGTTCGTGGTCTGCCTCGGCAGCCATGCGGCCGATGCCCGGGTTGCCACCGGCCCCGCGTCCCCTGGTGCTGTCGGCGCCGAGGACCAGCTTGTGGTGTGCCTGGCACTCGTTGAGATGCATTGCGTCGGTGTTGATGGCGACGGTCTGCACTCCCCCCAGCCCACGCCGGTAGAGGCGCGTCAGGATGTTGTTGCCGGCCCCACCGATACCGAGCATCTGGATGCGCGGTTCCTTGACGAACTGCATCAGTTCGTCGTTGTCAAAGCTCTCTAGTCTGTCCATCATTTTTCATTACCTCGTGTCCATTCGGAAAAAATCTCATGGCGACGCGACCTCACCTTGTCCACGTCGCTAGCGAGGGTGTGGTACTCACGCTCCTCCAGCCACACCTTACGAGAATGCCTGGAAACTGCCTCGGCGATGAGCTCGTCAAACGAGCCGAAGCCATTCTCCTTCAGGTCGTTCAGCTTCTCCATCGTTCGCTCCGGCAGCGAAATCGTCAGGTTGCTTCGGCCCGGGGCGAAAACATTTCGCTCCAGGAATTCGTCGAGCGCCTCCTGCAGTACCTGGTTGTAGGAGCGCACGGTCATCGCGTTCTGGCTGGCGTAATATTCCAGCTGCGTCGCCCGCTCCGGGTCCAGCCGCACAGTCAGGCGGTTAGAGTTAAGGGGGCCCAATGGTGCCATGGCTGTCGAGCCTATCTGTGAATAACTTATATAAACTTATCGGTTAATGACGGCGTTATTGTGTCATCTAGATAATATATTTGTGATTTAGAGGGTCATAACTGCGTCATACTTTCGGTTGCTGGTGGCCGCTGCTTCGTGGCGCGGTTTGGTGTCATCCCGGCCTGCGACCGGCCTGCCGCAGCTGCTATACCTGCACGCTACTGCCTCGATATGGCCTGCCGCGCCTGCATGACCGCCCCGGTCCTCGACCGTCGCTATTCAGGTGAGCGTCTCTGCCAGCGCCATTTTGTCTCTGCAGTGGAAAAATCGGTGCAGCGCGAACTGCGCCAGCAGGTCTCCGCGCTCGAGGCCAGCGGCGAGCCGCTACAGCGCATTGCGGTTGCGCTCTCGGGTGGCAAGGACTCGACGGTCGCGCTGCGACTGGTGCAGGCATGGGCTGCGCAGCGCAGGCTGGAGCTGGTCGCGCTGGCAATCGACGAAGGCATCGCTGGCTACCGCGCCCCGGCGCTGGAGTGCGCGCGTCGCGGCTGCGACGCGCTGGGCGTCGAGCTGCGCGTCAGCAGCTACCGCGACTTGGTCGGCATGGGCCTTGACGAGTTGCTGCAGGCGCAGCCCCCGGCGGGGTCGCCCTGCTCGCCCTGCGGTATCCTGCGCCGCCGTGCGCTGAACTTCGCCGCACGCGATGCGGGGGTCGACGCGCTGGTGCTGGGGCACAACCTGGACGATTGCGCGCAGACGGTGCTGATGAACCACGCGCGTGGCGACGTGGCGCGGCTGCAGCGCATGGCACCGCACCTGCATCGGCAGCCGGGAATGGTGCCGCGGCTGCTGCCACTGCGCCGCATCCCCGAGCAGGAAGTCTACCTGCTGGCGCTGCTACAGGGATGGGAGTTCCACACTGGCGACTGCCCGCACGCGGCGGCGGCGCAGCGCAATCTGTTTCGCGACCTGCTGCTGCAGCTGGAGCAGGCGCAGCCGGGGACGCGCCACGGGCTGCTGCGCGGGATGGATCGCATGCGCGAAAGCCTCGAGGCGCCGCAGCCGCTGGCGCGCTGCCCCACCTGCGGCGAGCCGGCCGGCGGCGCGGGCGAGTGCCAGTTTTGCCGACGTTTCGGAGCGTTCGCGGTCTAGTCGGTGGGAGTCTCGGCCGCCAGCCCCAGCAGCTGGAACGCGGCCATAACCAGCGAGTGGCGGATAGTGCCGTCGGCAATCAACCCGGGGATATCGCCAAGCGTCCGCAGCTCCACCTCGAGGTCCTCGCCCGGGTCGAGCGACTGCGTCCCGTCAGGCGTTACCCCCTGGATGACGACGGTGTGGCAGCGGTTGGTGTGGAAAGCGGGGTTGGGCGAGACAGATCCCAAGCAGGAAACCTCGCCGCCGGTGTAGCCCGTCTCCTCCTCGAGTTCGCGCACGGCAGCTTGCTCGGGGGTTTCGCCCTCCTCGATGACGCCGCCCGGAATCTCCAGCTCCACCTGCTGCGTCCCGAAGCGATATTGCCGAATCATCACCACTTCGCCCATCTCCGTAAGGGGGATGACGTTGACCCAGTCGTTGCACTCGAGCAGGTAGAAGCTCAGCTCCTTGCCGGTGCGCGGGGAAGTCGCCTGCACTTCCTTGACGCGGAAGATGCGGAACTGGCCACGCTCTTCAGCTTCGCCGGTTTTCCACTCCTCGGGGCTCAAACGATGGCCGCGAGGGTGATGAAGAAGATCAGGTCCTGCCCGCCCAGCGCGTGCGATTCCGGGTTTGTGCCGTAGGCGTCCTGCGCGGGGACGCGCACCGCCAGCGTCTGCCCTTCGCGCATGCCGACCAGCTTGTTGTCGAAGCCGGGAATCATCTGCCGCCCGCCCTGACAGTTCTCGTCGGGGACTTCGGTCGCCTCGCAGCCGACGTTGGGCGCCGTCAGCAGGTCGTAATGCTCGCTGGCAGACTCCTTGCGCGGGTAGTCAGAGATGAAGATGGACTCGATGTTGGTGTCGAACAGGATGCCGTCGCTGGCCTGGATTCCGGCGTACCAGACGTCGACCGAGTCGCCGTACTGGGTGGTGTTGCCAAACTCCCCGGTGACGTTGACGTAGAGCCGCAGGCTGGTCTCGGTGGCGGGGTCGCCTTGCGAGCTGACGCGCAGCGTCGCGTAGAGCTGCCCGGCGTTGGGCGAGGTGACGTGCACCAGCAGCGGCAGTCGCTTGCCTGCGGCGACGTCGACCGATTCGAAGCCCGCCTCGATGGAGATGTCGAAGCCGCCGTCGTTGGACTGGACCGCGACGTCGAAGCTGTCGCCGTGCGAGCCGGTGTTGCGCACCACCAGCACGAAGTCGCTCTGGCCTCCCTGGCCGGTCTCGATGGTTTCCTGCAGGAATTCAGCCTCGACGCCGTAGGTAATGGTCGGCGCATCCTCGGGAATCAGGAACAGCACCACCCCGGCGAAGACGCTCACAATCATGAGTGCCCCCAGCGCGAGCGCCACCGTCGGCCGGCCGCTTTGCAGGTTTGCGGTCCGCTCCGGCTTCTTTCCCTTGCGGATTCGTCTGGGTGCCATGATACTGTGCTACAAAACCGCTTTACATAAGGCTGGCGCTCTGCCGCCGCGATGTGGAGCCTCGACTGGAGCTGGCTAGCCTTCACCGGTAGCGAGCAGCGCGACTACCTCGAGCGGATGCTCACCTGCTCCGCCGCCAGCCTCGCGCCGGGCGAGACGGTGCACGGGCTGCTGCTGTCGCGCACTGGCCGCACACTGGGCGAGCTGTGGCTACTTGCCGACGAAGGGCGCACGCTCGCCGGAATCGCCAGCGGCGGCGAGCCGGTCGCGGCGGAGCTCGAGAAATTCGTGCTGGCGGCCGACGTCTCCATCGAGCATCTCGACTGGGCCACCGTCGCCGAGCAGGCGGCGGTCGCCGATGGCTGGACCCCGGACGGTGACAACGTGCGCTTCCGGGCGCTGCTCGGCCAGTCGGTCAGCACTGGCCCCGGCCTGACGGCCGACGGCGACCCGCAACTGGCGCAGCTAGCGCGGCTAGCCACAGGTATCCCTGACTGGGAGGCCGAAGGCGTCGCGCGGCGCAACCCGCTCGTGGCGGGGCTCGGTGCGCTGGTGCCGGCTGAGGCGGGCTGCTACCCCGGGCAGGAAGTTGTTTCGAAGCTGCGGAACATGGGCGGGCTGCAGCGCCGACTGACGCGGCTGCAGCTCTCGGCGCCCGTGGAGGCCGGCACCCCGCTCGAGCGCGACGGAAAGCCGGCCGGCGAGGTGACCAGCAGCGCGCTGCAGCCCGACGGGAGCGAGCTAGCGCTCGGTTTCGTGAAGCGGCCGCGCGAAGGCGAGCGGCTTGCGGCGGGCGACGCGCAGGCACTGGTGCTGGGGCCGGGACTGCTCGACGACCTGCCGTTCTAGCGGCGGCGGTGGCGCGAGCGTGAAAACATGGCGCGCAGCGTATGCCGCCAGATAGCGGGATTCTCGCGCATGCGGCGCAGCGAGTAGGCATACCACTCCGGCCCGAACGGGATGTAGTAGCGGACGCGGCACCCCGCGGCGACGAGCCGGTCGAGCGTCGCCTCGACCGGCACGCCCGAGAGTGCCTGGAACTCGTAGCAGTCGGGCGCGACCCCCAGTTCAGTGACTAGCGCTTCGCAGCGCTCGATGAGCCATAGGTCGTGCGTCGCGAAACAGGCGTAAGTGCCCTGCTTGAGCAGCTGCCGCGCGACTGCCATGAAGCTGTCGCGCACCTCCTGGAATTCCTGGAACGCAATCGCCTTCGGCTCGACGTAGGCGCCCTTGCAGATGCGCACGTTACTTCCCGCCCCCGCCAGGCCCCGCGCATCCTCCAGCGTGCGGCGCAGTGACGCCTGCAGGACGGTGCCGCAGCGTGGGTAGTATTCGCGGGCGCGGTGACACATCTCGAGCGTCGCCTGCGTGATGCTTGAGTCCTCCATGTCGAAGCGCACGAAATTGTCGAACTCTCGCGCGCGGTCAAGGATGGCCGCAAGGTTGTCCCAGCAGAGTTCCGAGTCGATGCGCAACCCGAGCGCAGTGAGCTTGAGCGAGACGTTGCAATCCGCTCCGCTATTGGCGATGCCGTCCAGCGTCTCGAGGTAGGCGTCGCGGAACCGCAGTGTCGCTTTCGCCGCGTGGACTTCCTCGCCCAGCACGTCCAGGGTGCCCGCAAAGCCCAGCGTGTTCAGGTGTTTCGCCAGTGCAAGGCCATCCTCGAGCGAGTCGCCCGCGATGTAGCGCGCTGCGACGCGGCCGATAACGAAGCGCGGCAGCCATGGAGCGCTGCCGACAACCAGCCGATCGAGCAGTCCCATATCCCCGCAGCGGGAGCGGGAATAAAGCAGTAGCCGGTTTATACTCACGCGAATGGGCGAGCGATGGTCCCGGCGACGATTACCTGCCGCAACGGTGAACTCGCCGTTCCGGACGAGCCGATAATCCCGCTGATTATCGGCGATGGCATCGGTCACGATGTGACGCCGGTCGCGCGCAACGTGCTCGACGCGGCGGTCGCGCGCGCCTACGGCGACCGGCGGCGTATCGCCTGGCGGGAAGTGCTCGCGGGCGAAGCGGCGCACGCCGCGACCGGCGAATGGCTGCCGGAGGCGACGCTCGAGGCGATTCGCACGCATCTCGTCGCGCTGAAAGGGCCGCTGACGACGCCGGTCGGGGGCGGTTTCCGGTCACTGAACGTGACGCTGCGGCAGCAGCTGGACCTGTTCGCCTGCATCCGCCCCATCCGCTGGTTCGAGGGCGTCCCCAGCCCGGTAAAGGACCCGGGCGCGGTCGACATGATAATCTTCCGCGAAAACTCGGAGGACGTCTACGCCGGCATCGAGTGGGAAGCCGGCTCGGACGCGGTGCGCAAGGTCATTGAATTCCTGCAGTCGGAAATGGGCGTCACCAAAATCCGGTTTCCCGACAGCTCGAGTATCGGCATCAAGCCCATCTCACGCGAAGGCACCGAGCGCATCGTGCGCGCCGCACTGCGCTATGCTATTGCGCACGACCAGCCGAACGTGACGCTGGTCCACAAAGGCAATATCATGAAATTCACGGAAGGGGGCTTCCGCGACTGGGGCTACGCGCTCGCAAAGGCCGAATTCGGCGCGACCGAGCTGGATGGCGGGCCGTGGTGCACGCTCAAGAATCCGGAGTCGGGCCGTGACATCATCATCAAGGACGTCATCGCCGACGCGATGCTCCAGCAATTGCTGACGCGCCCGCGCGAGTACAGCGTGCTGACGACGATGAACCTGAACGGCGACTACATCTCTGATGCGCTGGCGGCGCAGGTGGGCGGCATCGGCATTGCGCCGGGCGCCAACATCAACTACGACACCGGCCACGCGCTCTTCGAGGCGACGCACGGCACCGCGCCGAAATATGCGGGGCAGGACAAGGTGAACCCCGGCTCGGTAATCCTGAGCGGTGAGATGATGCTGCGCTACCTGGGCTGGAACGAGGCGGCCGACCTGGTCATCCGCGGCATCGCAGGCGCCATCACGGCGCGCAGCGTCACCTACGATTTTCACCGGTTGATGGAGGGCGCGACACTGCTGAAGTGCAGCGAGTTCGGGCAGGCCGTCATCGACCACATGTGATTTAGACCCCCTGTTTTCGCGCCAGCATGGACTGGCGCCCGCTGCCCGAGATACTCGATGCAGAGCAACTCGTCGAGCGTGCGCTCCACCGCGCCGCGAAGAAGCGCAGCGGCGCATCCGACAACGCTGCGCGCAAGCTCTCTTCGCTCTCCGACAACCTTGCGGCGACGCTCGGCGCGATTGTCGACGATTTCCCGAGCCTGGACCAGCTGCACCCGTTCGACCGCGACATCGTCGACCTTTCCGTCGGGCTGGACGAGCTGCGGCAGTCGCTGGGCGGCGTTGACTGGGCGCGCAAACAGCTCCAGAAGCTGGGCAGTCGCTTCACGTCGCAGGCGGCGCGCGCCCGCGGCGAGCGGGCGCGCCAGCTCCAGAAGCAGGGCTACGGACGCCTGACTTCGGTGGTGCGGCAGGTCGCCAACCGGCTGGAATTCCTGCGCGATGCCCGGTCGGTGCTGCGCAAGCTACCGGCGGTCGACCCGGAAACGCCGCTGGTGGCGATGGCGGGTGCGCCCAACGTCGGCAAGTCAAGTTTGGTGCGCGCCATTTCCACCGGCCGGCCGGTGGTGCGCGAATACCCGTTCACGACGAAGTCGGTGAGCCTGGGGCACATCACCGCCCGCTACCAGACGATACAGGTGCTCGACACCCCGGGGCTGCTCGACCGTCCTGACGCGGAGCGCAACAACATCGAGAAACAGGGGCTCGCAGCGCTCGAGCATCTGGCGCCCGCTATTGTGTTCGTGACGGACGCTTCGGGGACTTCGGGCTACCCGCTCGAAGTCCAGCAAGCGCTGCGCGCCGAGCTGCGCGCGCGCTACCCGCAGGCGCCCTGGCTGGAGGTGCATGGTAAGTTCGATCTGGAGCAGGAGGCGCCCCCGGGGGAGGGTGCGCTGGCGGTCTCGGCTACGGAAGGAACTGGCGTTGATGAACTCAAGCAGGCGGTCATTGCGATGCTCCTCCCGGGCTAGTTCAGATTTTTTATACTGGTCTTCGAGAAATTTTCAGTCTATTTCTCACGCTGCGGCAGCTCTTTCGAGCTGACGATTGCGATGCTATTTTTCCCGGCCCAGTCGCGCCAGCGCGTGACGGCGGATTTCGGCATCCCCTTGCGGTGCAGGTAAATCGCCTGGGCCCCCGAGCGCTCGAGCGCCGACCGCAGCAGCTCCGGCGTCAGCTGCTCGAGCGCGTATTTCGGGACCATGTGGCCGAAAATCGCTTCGCGTTTGAGCGCGATGTCGCTGAAGCGTGGGGTATAGTGGCCGCCGCCGATGCCGACGAGTGCGATGCCACTCGCCGGCTCGAGCGCGAGCAGCGCCCGCGCCAGCACTTCGGCCGGCTCGCGCAATTCCCAGCGACTCTCGTCGGAGCCGATTTCGACGAAGAAGGCCGGCGTTTCGAGCAGCGGCCCGTGGTGCGTCGCTTCGAAGCAGGCCTGGTAGCCGGCGGGCGCGGTGCGGGTGATGGCGAGCAGCAGCCCGGTCATCCAGCCCGGCGCGGTCCCCGAGACCGCGCCGGGCGTTCCGCCGTAGTCGGCACTGCCCCAGTTGCCGACAGGGTGCACCGTCAGGCTCGGTCGCCCGCTGGCCGCCTTGTGGCGCGACAGGAATGCGATGCATTCGGGGCTTTCGCCGAACTGCGCCGCCCACTCGCGGTCGATGTTTTCGGCGTGGAGGTGCAGCTCTGCGAGTGTCGCCATGCGGGTTCCCACTGCGCAGAAGCTGCCACCGCCGTCGACGAGCCGCCATACGGGGCTGCCCTGGAATTCGCCATCTTCGCGCCAGTTCCCGAGCTCAAGCAGCCGCTCGCGCAGGTTGAGCGCGGCGCTGTCGGCTTGCGACGCGAGGATGAGGTTCATGCGGCGCTCAATCGACCAGCCCGACCTGCAGGTCGTGCTCGTCAGCGACTTCGCGGGCGCGGTCGTAGCCGGCGTCAACGTGCCGCATGATGCCGGTGCCGGGGTCGGTTGTCAGCACCCGCTCGAGCCGCGCCGCTGCTGCGTCGGTGCCGTCAGCGACGACGACCATCCCGGCGTGGAGCGAATAGCCGATGCCGACGCCGCCGCCGTGGTGGAAGCTGACCCATGTTGCACCGGCCGCGACATTTAGCATCGCGTTCAGCAGCGGCCAGTCGGCGACCGCGTCGCTGCCGTCGCGCATCGCTTCGGTCTCGCGATTCGGGCTCGCGACCGAGCCGCAGTCGAGGTGGTCACGACCAATCACGATGGGTGCGCTCACCTTGCCTGAAGCGACGAGTTTGTTGAAGGCCAGTCCTGCTTTCGCACGGTCGCCGTAGCCGAGCCAGCAGATGCGCGCCGGCAGTCCCTGGAATTTGATTTTCTCCTGTGCCATGGTTATCCAGCGCACAAGCTGCTCATTATCGGGGAACAGCTCGAGAATCACGTCGTCGGTGGCGGCCAGGTCCGCGGGGTCGCCGCTCAGTGCCACCCAGCGGAACGGCCCCTTGCCTTCGCAGAAGAGCGGCCGCACATACACCGGGACGAAGCCGGGGAAGTCGAACGCGTTCGCGACCCCCGCTTCCTGCGCGCCAGCCCTGAGGTTGTTGCCGTAATCAAAAGTGTGCGCGCCCCGTTTTTGCAGGCTGAGCATTGCGCGCACGTGGTCCGCCATCGTTGCCAGGCTGCGCTGCTGGTATGCCGCGGCGTTGCTTTCGCGCAGTGCCAGTGCTTCGTCGAGCGAGAGCCCACGCGGGACGTAGCCGTTAAGCGGGTCATGCGCCGAGGTCTGGTCGGTCAGCAGGTCAGGAACGATGTCGCGCTTGATGAGCCGCTCGAGCAGGTCGGCGGCGTTGGCGACGACGCCGACGCTGCGAGCCTTGCCCGCATCGCGCCACTTGAGCGCGAGGTCAATCGCCGCGTCAATATCGTCGCTGATTTCGTCGCAGTAGCCGCTCGCGAGCCGCTTCTCAATGCGCGTGCGGTCAACATCCGCAGCGAGGAACGTCGCGCCCGCCATCGTCGCCGCCAGCGGCTGCGCGCCGCCCATTCCGCCGAGGCCGCCGCTGACAATGAGGCGGCCTTCGAGAGATCCGTCGAAATGCTGGCGGCCGGCTTCGACAAAGGTCTCGTAGGTGCCCTGCAAAATGCCCTGCGACCCGATGTAAATCCAGGAGCCGGCGGTCATCTGCCCGTACATCATCAGACCCTTGCGCTCCAGCTCGTGGAAGTGCTCCCAGGTCGCCCAGTTGCCGACCAGGTTGGCGTTGGCAATCAGCACCCGCGGCGCGTCGGCATGCGTGCGGAAGACGCCGACCGGCTTGCCCGATTGCACCAGCAGTGTCTCGTCGCCTTCGAGCCCGCGCAATGCGCGGACGATGGCGTGGTAGCAGTCCCAGTTGCGCGCCGCTTTGCCACGGCCGCCGTAGACCACTAGCTCGTCCGGGTTTTCCGCGACTTCGGGGTCGAGGTTGTTCATTAACATCCGCAGCGCCGCCTCCTGTTCCCAGCCCTTACAGCTGAGCTCGCTGCCGCGCGGCGCCCGGATGGGTTCCATGACGGCGCACGCGGTCCGCGGTTTATCAGGCTCACCCCAATTCTTTTTTACCGCGCGGGGCTGAAAAGTGGCTGCTCCCGGTGGGCAACTCCCACCTCCCACCTCCGTCTGCCGGTTGAGCGGCAACCTTTTCCCAAAAACTTAAAGCCTGTAATGTGGACCGCCGCCAAGAACGGTACCAACTTCGCGGATGGCAGCTTCGAAATCGAGGCCGGTGAGCAGGTCCCCGGACCGGGAGTGCTTGCCGCTGCGGCATTGCTCGGGACAATTGCCCTCCTGCGCCGCAGGCGTGCCTAGTCCTTTTTGACGAGCCCCCTCGTTGGGGCGGTTACGCTTGGGTGCTGCTGCCGAGGTAGTGCCTGAGGAGACCCACCATGCGCAACGCAATCGCCTCAATGCTTGTCGCACTGCTCCTGCTGGGAGCGGCGCTGCCCCTGCTGGTCCTTGACGCCAGTGGAACCCGCTGGGAACAGACCAGTGCCGATGACTTCGATGACGGTGAGAGCTTTTTCGTCGATACCAGTGGCGGGACGCTGAAGCTCAGCCGTGGCCTGACTGGCACTTGGAGTGCCGTGGGCGAGGCGGCGACCGACTACTTCGGCGCCAGCGTCGCTTCTGCGGGCGACGTGAACGGTGACGGTTACGCGGACGTGATTGTGGGCGCGTACAAGAACGACGACGCCGGCGCTCAGGCGGGCGAGGCTTACGTTTACTACGGCTCTTCGAGCGGGCTATTGGCCACGCCGTACTGGAGCGATCAGGGCGAGGCGGCGAACGACCGCTTCGGCTACAGCGTCGCAAGCGCGGGCGACGTGAACGGCGATGGCTACGCGGACGTGGTTGTCAGCGCGGACGGTAACGACAGTGCCGACGAGAATATAGGCAAGGTATACGTTTACCACGGCTCCGCGAGCGGCCTCTCTGCGACGCCGGACTGGAGTGACCAGGGCGAGGCGGCGGGCGACTTTTTCAGCGAATGCGTCGCCGGCGCGG
>Ga0310125_10000130_pt1 | contig 31312 bp, 25 predicted proteins | sample CB11b_Tmax_Bot8__FD_203508 | JGI IMG/M metagenome (GOLD analysis project Ga0310125, IMG submission 203508) | Marine microbial communities from Western Arctic Ocean, Canada - CB11b_Tmax_Bot8 | ecosystem: Environmental > Aquatic > Marine > Oceanic | place: Canada: Western Arctic Ocean | collected... | reverse complement strand
TACTACAACCCTGCGTCTGCCGTTGCTGTCCGTCATCGTGTTAACACCGAGTTCCTGATATCGAAGTTTGGATAGTCGATCGATCGTTATGGAGCGCCGTGTTGCAATTCTGGACCGACCTGGTCCTCTGGATCCTGAGTCGGGGCTATTAAAGCCGAAATCTCGTACGACGGCATCATTTCGCCGCGTAGGTCCGGGTACAACTCTGGAGTTATTGAAAGCAGTATCTCTCGTACCTCAGCCGCCACAAACAGCGAACCGGTCGCGACAATAACGTCTCCCGTAGAAGCGATAGCCCGTGCCTCACGCAAGGCGCTCTCCACATCAGGTGTCACCGCCGCAACGGGGACAGTATCGCGCCGCAATGCCTCGGCGACTGTTTCGGCGCTGACCGCCTTCGGGTGACGGGTACGGGTCACGATCACCCGTGGATTAAGCCGGGAAAACTCACGGGCCGTCGCTGCGAAGTCGTGGCCTCCAGAGCCTGCGTATATAACGACAGGACGCGTCGCAGACGGGAAGAGCGACTCGAGTGTGGAAACAAGCGCCGCCGCTGAAGAGCTGTTGTGTGCGCCATCGACGATGACCTGGACATCGTCATCCGGGGACGTGAGCACCTCGGCACGCGCCGGCCAGCGGACCGCCGCGATGCCGCGTGAAACGGAGTCAGCGCTGATCGTCAAATTACGTTCACGGCCGAACGTTTCGAGCGCTGCGATGGCGGTCATCACGTTGTCGACCTGATGAGGCCCGGCGAGCGGCAGCCCCAACTCGTAAGTATTTGAAAAACTTTTTAGCGTCAGGTATTGCACCGGCTTGCCGTAGGCCGTAGTCGCCTGTTCCGGCCCGCGGACGATGGCCAGTCGATCATGGGCGTACGTCACTTCAGAGCCACGCTTCCAGGCGGCCTTCTCTATGACTGGCCTTGCCGCCGGCGCCTGATTTCCGACCACTACGGGAACGCCGGGCTTGATGATCCCGGCTTTCTCGAATGCGATCTTCGGGACCGTGTCGCCCAAGACAGCGGTGTGATCCAGGCTGATCGGCGTGATAACCGCCACATCCGGCGCCACCAAGTTCGTGGCGTCAAGCCGGCCCCCGAGGCCGACCTCGATCACCTGGACGTCCGCGTTTACAGATCGAAACTCCACGAAAGACATCGCTGTCAGCAACTCGAATACGCTGACTTTACCAACGCCCCCCCGCTCTTCAACGGCTTCAACGTCCGGCCAGAGCTCTTCAATGAGCGCCGAAAACCTGTAAGTCGAAATCTCATTCATATCCACCCTGATCCGCTCCGTCATGCGGTGCAGGTGTGGTGATGTGAAAAGGCCGGTCCGCAGCCCGGCCGCCGTCAGAACCGAAGCGATCATGGCGGAGCTGCTGCCTTTGCCCTTCGATCCGGCCACATGGATAGTTGGCGTGGCGAGTTCCGGATTGCCAAGGCGCGCCAGTAACACCTCCATACGTCGGAGGTGAAAGTCTGGTGGCTCGCCCACCCGTGACTTGCGCTCAAAATCCGCCAGGGAGAGCAGCTGGGCGACGGCGTCTCGGTATTTCAGCGGAAGTTCTCTTTGTCTATCCGGGTTATGGACATGTGGTCTAAGGTCCCATCTGAATCAAGGCGAGACTTGGGTATCGTTATTCCTCGCCGTACAGGTCCGGTACGCGGGTGATGACAATTCTAATCTCGTAGACGGTCGGATACCGATACCTGTAGAGGACCAATTGGCGCAATCACAGGAACGTGGCCGTATATGCGCAAATTCCGACGTTCAGATGGATGTTCGGAAGCGGTTATTCGGAGAGCGTCCCAATATCCCGTAGGGACTCGTCACAGGGCGTGGGCCGCGGTATATTCCGGCATTCACGAGTCGTACTCATCTGAATCAAATATAAGAGTTAACTGGAGCGGCATACATGGGTCCACGGATCGGCATCATCGGCGGCGGAGCAATCGGCGGCTATACAGGCGGTATGCTTACCAAAGCTGGACACGATGTCACAATCGTCGATCAGTGGCCGGAGCATGTGGCTGCGGTAAAGGCGAACGGCCTCACCATTCGTCACAATGACGACGAAATAAACGTGCCCGCCAACTACATCAACATCAACGAACTTCAGTCGATCGACGATCCGTTCGATTACGTTTTTGTTGCGGTGAAGTCGTACGACACGGAGTGGGCCGCCATGCTGATGCGGCGCTACTTGAAACCGGACGGCGCGTACGTGGACTTCCAGAACGGCGTCAACGACTACCGTCTGGCGGAGACGATAGGCGCAGAAAACGCGCTCGGATGCGTGATCACCATCGCCGCAGGTTGCTACGAGCCGGGCATCGTGCTTCGCACCGACACCAACCCGCTCGCCTACAAGATCGGCGAGCAGGACGGCTCCGACACCTCTCGTGCCCGTGAGCTGGTGGAGGTCATATCTTCCGTTTCAGAGGGCACATATTTCACGGATAACTTGTGGGGCGAACGCTGGGCGAAACTGGCCATCAACTGCATGGTCAACCCGATGGCCGGGATCACAGGACTCACCTCGGACAAGGTCCGCACAGACCCGAGAGTCCGAGACATCCGCACGCAGGTCGGAGCGGAGGTCATTCGCGTCGGCAGAGCCCTTGGTCACACGATTGGCGACCTGCTCGGCGTTCCCGCGCAGATGTTTGTCGACGCGGCCGAGGGGCGGAACATCGAAGATCTTGAGATCGAGATGGACAAGCAAGCGACGAACTCCGGGGTGGCCGGCCGCGCGTCGTTCCTCCAGGACGTCATCAAGCACCGGCGTACCGAGATCGAATTCCTGAACGGCTTCGTATCAGAGCAAGGCAAAAAGACGGGCGTCCCGACGCCGTTCTGCGATGCGCTGGTGGCGGTTGTGAGGGAGGCCGGTGTTGGCAAACTGGAGCCAAACCCGGACAATCTCGCTCCGGTGGCGACACTGCTGCAAAATTAAGTCGAAAAACAAGACCGTCTGACGCCGTTTGGCACGTATTATTTGATCATGCCATCAGCCAGTCAGAGCGCGCCGATCTGGTCGCCCACCGTACAAGGAATCCGGAGATATTCGGGCTCTTTGCTCCCTTTATTTCGGGCGCGCCCGGTCTGGTCAGGGCTCCTCGTGTTCGTATCGATCCTGTTGATCGCGTGCGGCGCGGGCGGCGACGAGACACTTGAACGGTCGTTTCAGGTCGGTGATTCGCCGCGTCTCGTGGTGGGTGCCGACAACGGCAGCGTGCTCGTGGAAACGGGCCCCGATGGCACGATTTCCGTCTTAAGCGTAGTAAGCAACAAGAACGATGTTGACCTTAGCGTAACGGTTGATGGTGATGTTGTTACGGTTCGATCCGTGACCACCATTAGCGGGAGTTTGATCGGTGGCCGTGCAGAAGGCGCGGTCGATCTCACAATCACCGTTCCCCCGGATACGGTTATCGAGATCGGAACTGCAGTTGGGCCGATCACAGTGAAGGACGTCCGGGCAGGCGGGACGATAACGGATGGGGCAGGGAACATCGAGCTGCGAGGAGTGTCTGGCGACTACTCGGGTGGTATCGGAGCCGGTGATATCAGAATCATCGATGGCGACGGATCGTTCCGGTTCACGACCGGTGTCGGCTCGATCATGTTTGACGGTGTAATGGTCAGTGGTGGATCGAACGAGTTCGAGACGGGTGTCGGAGACGTGACCGTGACTTTTTCGGAGGGCGTGGGCGTTGAAATCGACGCGGCGATTTCAACTGGCACGATTTCGAACGAACTCACCCTCACTGATGAATTATTGGAAACATCAATTGTGGGAGCGCGCATTTCGGGAACTCTCGGAGATGGCGGCGCTGATTTACTGATAGTGGTCGGTGTGGGATCGTTGGAATTCAGCGAAAAGGCTAATTAACCAAACGCTATGTAGGCCGGACGGGGTACCTGGGCCGTTTGGACCGCAGATTGGTTGAGGGGCCGTCCGGTCTCGCCTCGTCAAGCATCGCCTTCGTGGGACCGCCCAGCTTGTAACCGAGCCTGCGATGATTTGCCAGCATGTCAACAGAGTGCTCGCTGAGGCCTGAACCCGGCCTGTACGCCTCCCCGCGGAACCGGTGACACGCCCTCTGGTCTACAGCTGAAGGAACGCTGGCGGCGATGTCGCAAGCGTGTGCCCACGGACACATGTACGCAATGCAGCGCGTCATCTGACCAGTGAACGCCGAAGACTCTGGCCCTGCTCCCAGAAACCGGAGTGCGGTGACCTGCCGATTCGAGAGAGTCCGTAGGCGTTTCGGTCTAGACCTTGCCTTGCGTGGTGAAGTGAATCGAGGCGTCATAAAACTTGATAGAAACGATAGTTCTATTCACACGGAACCTGAACGGAACCGTGTAAATTGCTCAGATTCAAAACAAGTATGCCAACCAGCGGCAAGGATCCCGAGCAACGTAGCTACACGCTACCCGTTACACGGAACCCGGTAAAGCCGCTGATGGCGCTGAATGAGGCCAGTCCCACCTAGTGCGCGGTGACACTTCCGCCATTGATGTTGATCGACTGACCGGTGATGTACCTCGCACGGTCGGAGCAAAGGAAGCCGATCAGATCTGCAACCTCTTCATCCGTCCCGGCCCGACCCATCGGAATACCCGACTCTAGGTTCGACCAGAATTCGCCACGGCCCAGGATGTCCATGCGCGCTGTTTCGATAGCACCCGGGCAGACGCCGTTCACGACGATGCCGTGCGGCGCCAGCTCTTTCGCCAGTGCCTGAGTAAATCCATTGATTGCGAAGTTGGCTGCGTTATACGCAGAAGTGTTCGCAGAGCCCTGCTTGCCCGCGGTGGAAGACAGATTGACGATTGCGCCACTGTCGGCACTACGTCCGAGCATGTGCCGCGCCACAGCCTTGGCGCACAGGAAAGACCCGACGACCTTGATGTCCAGAACTCGCCGGAAAAGATCCTCGTCCAGGTCGACGACCGCCACCCGGTCTTCGCCGCGTCGGAAAGCAGCGTTATTGATCAGGATGTCGATCCGCCCGAACTCGTTTAGGGTATCGGCGATCATCTTGTCCACGTCTTCGGAACTAGACACGTCGACCACCAACGGCAGCGCACGTTGACCCTGCTCACGAACTTGGTCGGCAACAGATTCGATATCGCGCCAGCCGATCGCCTTTTCGTCGTCAGGGAACGCCTCCGGATCACGTCCAGTCCCGGTGATCACTACGTCAGCGCCCATCTCGGCAAGCCGTACAGCGGACGCGCGCCCGATACCTCGGAGCCGTCCGGCCCCGGTCACGATCGCTACCTTGCCCGCAAGTTCTTTACTCATCGTGTACTCCCAATTTCCTGATGCCTGTCTGGTTCCCGTAAATAAGGCTTAAACGTCGGACTAACTAGCCCGGTCGTTCGCCAAGAGTCAAACTGTCTGTGAGAAGCCCTTCGCTCCCCCTGAAATACGTAATTTCCACAACCTCTCCCGCCGGGTGCGATCGCAAGAACTGCTCAAGTGCTAGCGTGTCCGGGATTGCCACGCCATCGATCTGAATGATCACGTCATCTGCCTGCAGAATCCCTTCTGCCGGGCTTCCCGGGACGACGCTAATCACGCCCACTCCACGCAATACCGGAAGGGAGAGCTGATCGGCGAGTGTAGGCGTGATGTCAAGCGGTTCGATACCTACAAAGCCAGGCTGGACCCCGCTTTGAGCGACCAGTCTCAGGGCGACATCGTGAGCGATATTAATCTCGATCGCGAAACCGATGCCATCCCCTGTCGGAATCTTGGCCGTGTTTATGCCGATCACTTCGCCCATCACGTTTAGGAGTGGGCCGCCACTGTTGCCGGGGTTGATGGCGGCATCTGTCTGAATCAGATCAGAAAGCACCTCGGAGCCGTCTATCAGCGATCGGTCCAGAGCGCTGACCACGCCCTTGCTGACCGTCGGACCGCCCGGGAGATCGAGCGCGTGGCCTATCGCAACCACATCATCGCCAACCCGTATGACTCCTGAATCTCCTATGGCGGCGATGAGAAGGTCGTCCGCGGCCACTTTTAGAACGGCGATATCTATCGATGAGTCGAGCCCGACAATCTCGCCCGTTAGAACCCGGCCATCGGCCAGTGACACTCGGATTTGTACGGCGTCCTCCACTACGTGGCGGTTTGTCATGATCAATCCACCGTCCCCCCAAACAACCCCGGTTCCCGTGGAGGTTCCGGTCGTAGTAGTCACGCCGATGTGGACGACAGAGGGCGCCGCCGTCTCGACAAGGTCCGCCGTGCTGAGTACGGGCGCCGCGGTCGGAAAGGTGATCGGCGTTGGTGTGGGCGGAATGCTAAAGGGGGTCGGGGTCGGCGGAATCGTAAACGGCGTTGGCGTTGGTTGAGGCGTCGCCGTCGGTTGGGGCGTCGGCTGCGGAACAGGCTGGGCGGTTGATGCGTCAGAGGCGGGACTGCTGCAAGCGACGAGCGCGAGGCCTACAGCGATGATCCCTAGAAATAGGGACAAGCGGTCGTTCAACCGTTTCAGTCGTCGCCAGAACAAGAAGGTGTGATCCTGCTTTCAGATGCGCGGATATACATCGTCACGGCCGATAATGGTTCGGCCGACGCAGGGATATTACCGGCTCACACGGTTATCGGGAACGGGCGCGTCCGATCGCAACGAGAGGTAAGGCCGGGAACATACGGACTTCAGGTGACTTACTCGACTAGGACGGTCGCTTGCGGCACTACGGATTGTAGTTACGGCCCTCGTAAATCTCTTCAGTGGATACTTTTATCAAAGATGAAGCCGTGGCATCGCGATTGCTCGCAAGGTAAGCCCCTTCTATTCGTAATCCGATAGCTGTGGGCGTACCGTCTGGAAACTCCGAATTCTCGCTGAAAAACGTTGGAATCCGGCCTCGGTGAAGCCCGCATTCAAAACAGGCTCGGGGATCGACCAGAGTTCGCTTTCCCCGTCCGGTGTAAGGTCATAAATTATGGCCGCAATTTCCGGGGCCATTTTTCTTAAATTCTCCTCGTGATCAGGGAACAACTCCCGTTGGTACGCCTCCAAAATACCGTTTGCAACAAATACGTCCAGCAATGAATCTACTTAGGATCCAGTTGCTGTTGTGAATCGGAAAGTTCCGGCAGTGGCATTTGCTATCTCACTGGGGACAATCACCTGCCAGAAGACCTCCATCTCTGGACACTGGCTTAGAGACCGGGGGCGTGGTTAATAATCGCCACGAGTCCTGTTCTCAAAGATGGTTAGATTTAGTGATCCCGACTGGCACGGCATCGCTTACAGCTCCGGCGTTGAACCGGCTCTATTGGGCAACGGGGATCGGTTAATGCCCGTTCGGTTGCAGGGAGGCGAATAACCATCGGTAGATCAGGGTCAGGGCCGTTCTTATTCGGCCGATTTATACGCCGTCGGGGGACGGCAGACGCCGGACTACTCTTTGGAGTCGGGCTGGCGGCCCTGATTGCCACCATCGTGATCGGTGGTGCCCCTGCATATCTAAAGAGCCTCGACCGCGTTGGGGTGGAAGGCGTTCTCGGCGATCTGCGACCGATAGGTAAAAACCTGGTCGTCATGAACGACGCCGTTCCTTCAAGGCTCAGCGCAGTCAACTCGGTCACGGGGGAAATTGATCAGGCGTCCGCCATCGTTCTGGGAGACCTTGCCTCCCCCTCACGACGCGCGCTTCGATCTCCGTACCATCGCAACGTAAACCCGCCCACTATCGAGAATTGGTCCCTGGCACGTTTCGTGCTGATGGACGGATTTGTAGATAACGTGCAGTTCGTGTCCGGCGATCCGCCTCAGACGCCCGTTAATAACCAGGCCGGCGCGTCGACTGGAATCGTGGCGGAAGCTGCGATCCTTGAGAGTCTTGCGGAAGACCTCGGAATCTCACGTGGGGAGACTCTGACGCTCAGGCTTGCGTTTGGAGCATCCTCCGCCGTCAACGTGATCATCAGCGGTATTTTTGTCCCCGATGATGAGTTAAGCGATTTCTGGATGGGGTTGGGCGGCCCTATGTTGCGTCCAGAGCTGTTGCCTGGATTCGGTGGAGGTGCTGCGGGACTTTTCCTGACGGAGGAGGGTTTCGGCGCTGTGGCCCTCGAGGCCGCTGCAACCCCGATGAACGCGACGTGGATCGTAAATCTTGACCAGGTCGGTTTGGCTGACCTCAAGGCGAGGGAGATTGTCGACATATCGGAGGAGTTTGAAGCTCGACTTGATCAGGCCGTCCCGGGGTCGTTGGTTATCACAGGTCTTGAAAGGGCCTTCGGAGCGCTTGACCGCAGATCCGTGTTCGCCCGAATACCGATGTTCCTGATGGCGACCATCCTGCTGACCATCGTTATTTACTACCTGTTGATGGCGGCTGGCGTGCTTTCGGGCAGAAGACGAGACGAAATTGGCATCCTCCGCAGTCGGGGCGGGTCATTGACCCAGATGACCCGGCTTTACGGGCTGGAAGCGGCGATATTGATCGGCATTCCGGTGCTGCTTGGCCCATTTATTTCGGTCGTCTTGATCTCTCAGTCCGGCCGGATCCCGCCCTTCGATGGAATTACAGGCGGTGGAACCCTTCCCGTGTCGCTTGAGTGGAGTCAGTTCCTGTTCTCCCTTGCGGCCGGGCTGGTGGCGCTCGCTGTACTCGTCGTGCCGACGGTTCTTAGCGGCGTAGGAAACATCGTGGCTCAACTTCGGAACGAAGCGCGGCCAAGAGGATCCCTGTTCTTCCAGCGATATTTCCTTGACGCCGTGCTTGTGACCCTTGCCGGATTCCTTGTCTGGGAACTCAGCGCGAGCGGTAATGAAGTGATCCGGGTTGACGAGAACGGCGGACTCAGTACAGATGCAACGCTGTTCTTCGCCCCGGCACTCGCATTGTTGAGTTTGTCGCTGATTTTCTTGAGGGTGTTTCCGCCCGTGATAACAGGGATGGCCACTCTCTTGGCAAGGTTTGGACCGGCGTGGGCAGCGATCGCAGTCTGGCGACTCAGCCGAGCGCCCTATTTTTACGCCCCCGTCGTACTCCTCCTCATGCTGGCTTCGGGATTGGCGGTTATCGCCGCAACGCTCTCGTCAACGCTTCAGGACAGCGCTCGGGAACGCGTGCTGTACGACTCCGGCTCTGATATCCGCATCGAGTCGGCTCGTGGCGCCATAGATATCGTCGAGAGCCTGAAGGAGTTTCCGTCTGTCCGTGAAGTTTCAGCCGCCATGCGGGTCAGGGGAGAGATTGGCACCGGCTCCGAGGGCCCCGAGTTCGAGCTTCTCGCCGTGCAATCGGACCGATTCACGGACATCGCATGGTTCCGCCCGGACTTCTCTGAAATTGGCCTGACGGATCTCATGAAAACGGTATCGTCCGGCGGTGCGCTGGAGCCGTTGTTCCTGCCTGCCTCCGCAACCGAACTCGGAATATGGACGCAGACGGATGACGATATCGACTTTCTTTTCTTGTGGGCGACGGTACGAGGTGGGACTGGCATCGTAAAGACAATCACGTTTGGCCCGGTGGAGAAAGGCGATTGGCGACTCCAGACCACCGAGCTTGAAGGCATCATCACGCCTATCGAACTTTTGTCCATCAAGCTCTTCGAACCGGCGGGAGATGACCGGGCCACGGCGGGATCAATTCTTCTGGATGACGTCGTAGCAATCGATTCCGGGACGGGCGACCGCAGTGTAGTCATTAACTTTGATCAGTCTGATCGATGGACTACGTTTCCAACCTCTGAGGGCCTGGACACCGTATTCACTCTCGTCCAGGAATCTGTGGGCATCGGCGAGGAGTCCGGGACCGGTATCGGACTCCTCGCCTTTGGGCGCGGGTCTGACGGCGGCGTACGCGGTATCTACCGATCCGAGAGCGGCGGAGCGCTGCCCGTAATTGTCAGCTCCACCCTGGCCGCAAACGCATCCATTTCTCCAAACGTCCCGTTCATCGCCAAACTGTCTGGATCTCTGATACCGCTCGTGGCTGTCGAAGTGGTCGATTACTTCCCGACCCTGGATCCAAACACCGACATGGGATTTGTGGTCGCCGACCTCGACAGGCTTGCTGACTACATCGATTTGAAGGGCGCGCTTTCAACTAATTTGATTGATGAGTTGTTCGTCGGCGTCGTTCCCGAAGAGCATGATCAGGCATTGGCAGATGTCAACTCTGTGTTGTCGAAAGCCGCACGTGTAAGCGTGAGACGGGATCAACAAAACGAATCCCTGGTGGACCCGTTGTCGGTCGCCGGTTGGCGGGGCGTGGGTCTGATCGCAGGAATCACGACACTGATCGTCGTCGTACTCGGCTACCTGACATATCTCCAAGCCTACTCCGGAAAAATGAGTACGGAAGAAGCGTTTGTACGGTCCATCGGGTTCAGCCGGATCAACTACATAGCGACGGCCGCGGTAGAGCATATATTCTTGGGGTTCATCGGAATTGTTCTGGGTATTGCGGCAGGCTTGGCCATCGCCGGTCTCGCCGTGAACGTATGCACGAGAACCTCCTCCGGCGATGAACCTCTCCCTCCGTTCATCCTCGCAACACAGTGGGAGCCGGTTTTGCTCGGGTACGTCCTCATAGGGGCGATCGCCGTGGTTTCCGTGGTCGTCTTGACCGTCCGGTACAGTCGGCGTGAGCTGCATGAGGCGACGAGGTCGGAAGAGTGATCATCACCTCCCTGCGCCTCATCGCCAGCCGGAGCATAGCGCATATAAAGCTCCTGATCGCCGTGATCGCTGGCGTCGTAATCGCTGTGGCGATCATGGCCGCCACATTTATCTACTTCGATTCCCTCCGCAACCTGGCGCTTCGTCATGCGCTGGAGCAACAGTCGCCCAGTACGCTGGATGTCGTCATGCAGACGTCCGCTTCGACGGGTCAGCGACCAGTCCACGAGGCGCTGCTTGGCCGCGTTGACGGCATTCTCGCATTGGGCGTCAGCGACATCGTCCTGAAGCAGCATCTTGCTATCCGATCCTCAACGTTCGATTTTTTGCCCGTTTCGGATGTGCCCGTAGATGAGGGGGCAGCATCGCGCCGCGCGGTCTTTGTTGTACTACCGGGCCTCGAAGACGAGATCAACATCGTGTCCGGTGAGTGGCCCGGGAGCCAGGCCGCGGCGGTAGATGGGGAAGTTTTCAAGCCACGTGTACTCATCCCGGCCAGTGTGGCCGATGCGTTCGATTTCACTGTGGGTGATAGCTTTGCCGCCGTGCCGTTCTGGGACGATGACAACCCGGCGCCTGGACCGGTGGTCGCCGGGATCTTTGAGCGACGTAATCCGGGATCCGCGTTCTGGCGGGTTTACGACGAACTATTCGCACTTGAGTCGACCAACTTCTCGTTCGCCGTGGCAGTGGTGGACGAGGCCGTATTTATAGACAACCTCGCCACGCATCTGCCCAACATGACGGTGTCTTATGGCTGGACGCTGGACGTGGACCCTGATCGTATCGATGCCCGAAAAGCGCAGGGAATCGTGGACGCCCTGTCCATTCTCGAGGCCACGCTAAAAAGAGATAGCCAGGCTTACCGGCAGATCACCGGCCTGGACGCCACGCTATCTGACTTCGAGACGCGCCTCTTCTTCAATCGCCTGCCCATGATTATCGTGATGGTGCTTGTAGTCTTGGTGGTGCTGTACTACGCAGTCACACTCGCCAGCCTGCTTGTTGATGCGCAGCGCGAGGAGATTTCGCTTCTGCGTACCCGCGGATCGAGTGGGGCGCAGATAGTGACGGTATTTGCGATAGAGGCGGCCGTACTTTCACTGGTAGCGGTGGCCATCGGACCGTTGATCGCCGCGCTGGGGGTCAAGTACGCCGGAACCATGCCATGGTTTAACGATCTCAACGGTGGCGCGACACTTCCCGTGAATCTGAGCTGGGCTGCGTACCGCCTTGCCGCTCTGGGCGGAATATTTAGCTTCGTAGCGCTCTTCTACCCCGCGTTCAGGGCCTCGCGCGTTGGGCTCCTGACGTATCGGAGCCGCTTGGGAAGGTCTACAGGACCGCCAGTATTCCAGCGCTACTACCTGGACGTGGGAGCGCTTGGCGTCGCCGTGGTGTTGCTGGCGCAACTCCAGTCCAGGGGATCGGTCGCCGCGGAGAACCTGGCCGGAGAGAAAACGGTTGACCAGATAGCTCTCGCATTCCCGGCGCTGTTCCTGGTCGTCGCTGGTCTAGTAATGCTGCGACTATTCCCGGTGATGATGGGGCTACTCGCACGGTTGTTCTCCGGGCGTCTCTTCTATCGGTTCGTGTCCCCGATGATGATCCTCGGACTGTGGACGATGGCGCGCAATCCGGCGCACTACTCCCGACTTTCCTTGCTGTTCATTCTCACGGCAGGGCTCGGCGTGTTCTCGGCGAACTTTGGCGCCACATTGGACCGTAGTAGCAGAGACCAGGCTCTTTATGCCACGGGAGCGGACGTGCGAGTCATCGGTCTTGCGCCCAGACCACGAGGGGGAAGCGCAGACATCATCGCCAACATCGATCGGATTGAAGAAGTCGATACAGTCTCCCGGGTGATGCAGCGTGATGGGGTCGTGCACCGCGCCTTCGGTAGCGATTCATATCGAATGGTCGCCGTAGACCCGGATAGCTTTGCCGAAACCGCGTGGTCAAGGTCGGATATGAACTCAGTAGATCTGAAGTCTCACCTGGAGTCGACACGCTTCGACGGGATGCCGGGAATCCCGTTGCCTGAAGGTACCCGTTTTATTTCCATGCGCGTTCGGCCAGGTCAGCCCACTCCCGGGCTAAGTGTGATTGCCTCATTTAGAGACGACAACGACAGTTACTCAACAGGGGTTATCGGGACCCTGGAGCCCCGCCCGGCGAACGCGCGTCGGTTTGAGTGTCCGGAACTAGTCTTGCCGGCCGACCCGTCAGATGAGTCCGGCCCATCGCCGGAATGGTGCACGATTGGCGGTAGCGCGGGGAGGGTGTCGTTCAGTGTTGCGGATGCTTTGTCCGATTCATTGAATCTGCTCGCATTCCGATTCAGCCCGCTGGAATCTTTCCTGTCCGGATCCGGACCTATACCCGCAGGGACGCTTCAGATCGATGAAATCTCGGCCATTTCTGAGGACGGAACGGTGACCGTGATCGAATCCTTTGACGACCGGGAGGCGTTTGATCGCTGGAGTGGAGTTCCGCTTCTTCCGGCAGCAGACGCAAAAGATCGGCTGATACCCGGTGTCGTAAGCCTCAGTTGGGGCGAGTTCGAACCAACCAGTGGCTTCATGCTCTTCGCCGGACTTGAGTTGCCGCCGATCCCGGTGTTGGTCAGCCGGGAATTCATGGAACGATCGGGTCGTTCCGTCGGGGATGTGATGGAGGCGATGCTGGAAACCGAAGACCTGGTCCTCGAGATCGTCGATGTCATCGATTTCATCCCTACGGTGGATCCCAATCTGAAACCGTTCATAGTCGCAGATATAGATGCCGTTCTCGCCGCCGCCAACCGGTTTGGGGCGTTCGGTAACACCATCCAGTACAACGAACTCTGGATCCGAGCAAGGGGCGAAGGTACGGCCCAGGTCGCCGATAGGGTCACCGCCCAGATCAATCTACTGCCGTTCTCACACACCGGAATCATCCACAGGGATGCGGCGCTTGCGGATATAGCGTCTGACCCACTGGTGCGTGCGGGTTGGTCCGTCTTGCTGGCGCTGGCGTACGCCACGGTGCTTCTGGTGAGCGCTGTCGGATTCCTCGTACACTCCCAGGTGTCATTCGATGCCCGAAAGGGCGAGTTCGCCCTGCTGCGAACCATTGGTTTATCGATGCGTCAGCTCCTTTCTCTTGTCGTACTTGAACAAGCACTCGTTCTCGGTGTCGCAATCGGTATAGGCATATTCATGGGAACCCGCCTGGGCGGCACGATGCTGCCATTCTTGAGCAAATCGGGTGAAGGCATCCGGGTAGTGCCGCCCATTCTGGTTGAAGTGGACTGGTCATCCTTTGGGATTACCTTTGCGTTGCTGGGCGTCGTAATCCTTATCGTGGTGGCAGTGATCCTTTACAGCGTTTACCGTATGTCGATCCAATCCGTGCTCCGGCTCGGCGAAAGATGACTCTCCTATGGTGACCGGAAACCCCGGATCACAGAACAGCTCGTACATTTCTTGCAGGGATGTATTCAAGATCTACAAGGTCGCTGAGCTTGAGGTGGTGGCCCTGCGCGGACTTGAACTTGAGGTCGAGCGCGGTGAGGTTATGGCGATCATCGGCGCGTCCGGAAGTGGGAAGTCCACGCTGCTCAACATCCTCGCCGGGTACGACGCGCCGTCCGCCGGACAGGTTCATGTAGGCGAGTATGACCTGCTCAACATGCGCTCCAAACAGATAGTCGAGTACCGGCGACACGAAGTCGGCTTCGTCTGGCAGCAGACCTCGCGCAATCTGTTCCCGTACCTGAACTCACTGGAGAATGTCGAGCTGCCGATGCTCCTGGCTGGAGCGAGGGGACGAGAACGGCGTAATCGGGCGGCGGAACTGCTCACGCTGGTTGGACTTGGCGACAAGTTTACGCACAAACCCGCCGAGCTATCCGGCGGTGAGCAACAACGTGTCGCTATCGCTGTCGCACTTAGCAACCAGCCGGCGCTACTACTTGCGGACGAACCGACGGGCGAGCTGGACACCGAGACCGGGCAAGAAATCCTCGATATGTTGTCTACGGTCAATCGGGAACTCGGCACGACCATCATTGTCGTGACACACGACCCCGCCGTGTCGCAATCGGTCGGACGTGCGGTCGCCATACGTGACGGCAAGACGAGCAGTGAAATCCGTGGAAGAGTCAGTTTCGATCGACAGATTGGCGGCGGGCGTCGCGATGTCGTGGAACACCTGCTGGTCGATTCTTCTGGTCGTGTTCAGATACCACGGGAGATGCTGGACGAGCTGAATATCAAGCGCCTTGTCCAAATGGAAGTGGAGAACAATCAGGTGCGGATCCAGTCGTCCGATGCGGTGGACGAGGCGTCTGACGAACGGGACACGCGAGGTGCATCGTGACGATGAACGGCGCAACCCAACCACTGCTGGTCGCAGATCATGTGAGCCGCACCTTCCATCTCGAAGGGGAAGAGGTTCACGCCGTCCGGGACATCAGCCTCACCATCAATCGCGGTCGATTCGTGGCAATCGTCGGGCGCTCTGGTTCCGGGAAGACGACGCTCCTGAATCTGCTGGCCGGTCTCGATACGCCAACGAGCGGGCAGGTCCGCTTTGAGGGCCGGGGCGTCTCGGAGATGGGCGAGAAAGAAATGACCGAGCTACGCCGACATCGGATCGGCATCGTCTTCCAGTCTTTCGGGCTTCTCCCATTGCTTTCAGCGTTCGAGAATGTTGAGTTGCCGTTGCGGATCGCCGGAGTAGGGGCCCGAATACGAAACGAACGTGCCGAAGAGGTGCTTGACCTCGTTGGACTGCTTCCTCGGGCACGGCATCGGCCGTTTGAGCTGTCTGGTGGTGAGCAACAACGCGTCGCCATCGCACGCGCCGTCGCAATGCGGCCGTCCGTGATTCTTGCGGACGAACCGACGGGCGAGTTGGACTCTGCGAACGCCGAGTCGATTTTCGGCCTGTTCAGCGAGATGGCGGGCGCAGAAGAGATGGCGATCATCACGACCACTCATGACCAAACCCTCCTCGATATGGCACAGGAGGTGTACGAGATGGGTGACGGTTTGATCATCGAAAGTGGAGGCGTTCCATCGACGGGTTCGGAAGAGCGACCCGATTCACCGCAGGAGGCGGGTCCACCGGCAACGGCTGACGTGAGTCCTCCACAAAGTTCCGGCCCGACAGACAACAGCATTTTCCGCAGGCCAGAATAGAACGGGGATGACATATATAGCGCAACCCTCGGGCTGTTTTTAGAGTGAGGCCCTTAATATCACCGAATAGAGCATTTTTGGATCGGCCGAGAAGTTGAAAATATTCCACGCGGGATCAACATTCGAATTCCGGGGCGGCTCCAAGCGCTTTGACACTGCCTCCCAACGCCAGTCCCGCGACCACTTCTCCTCTGATTGCGACAGTTGAACCCGCGTCTGATGATGAATCCGAAGAGCCCGTTGCTACGACGGAACCAACGGCGAAGAGTCGATTCGAAGAACTCATCGCTACGCGGGAACCAACGCCCTTCGCTCAGGCATTGACGCTGGTTGCGACGCCAACCCGGCCAACCGAGCTCATCCAAATCGATTACGCCTCAGAAGAATGGGATGACGTCTGGCTGTGTGGCAATGAAAAATATTTACAGTACCAATCGTTGACAGCGGGCATGGGCACTGATGTAGAAATGAGCGTGTATGCAGATTTAACCCCTGCTGCATATGGTGAAACATGGCCTTGCTCAGTATTTACTGCAGCCGTATTTACCAATCTCTGGATCTATGCGGCGGGTACTCCGAATCACGATTTTGAGTCGACGTTAGGTTGTTGTGCAGCTTTTCAAGATCGACTCTGGACCATTCCACTCAAACCTAAACTATCAAACGAAGACCCTGTACCTGCTCCAGAACGCGGGGCGATAGCCGTCACAGTCACTGGTGTTGCGATATACGGTCCCGAAGAAGGCCCGGGTGGAGATGCGGTCGCATCGGAGTATGGCTATTTCGAGGAGGATCGCCAGCCGGTTGACCTGGGTGTTTGTGGCGGTCACTCAGGCCCAAAAGCCGATGAGTGGGCATACGGAGGCGAATATCACTACCACTACGATTCCAACTGCATGCACTTGCACGATGAAGGCCGCACGAACATGTCTGAGTACGTCGTGGATGTTGCGGAGAGTGTAATTTCGAAAGTCGTAGAATTTGCGTTTGACGGCTTCCCCATTTACGGCACGTACGAGGTTGATTCGTCTGGTGAGACTATCGAAACAACATCATCCTTCCGTTTGAAAGACGGGAAAGACGGATACGGCGGAATCGATGATTACGAATTCATTGAAGGGATTGGGACTCTTGATGAATGCAACGGACATTTCGGCGCCACACCCGAAGTTCCAGAAGGGATTTATCACTACCATTCGACCCCGAAGAATGGAGATGGAGATTTAGGGTTTCCATATTTTCCACTTTGCTACAAAGGCGTGGTGAATGAAGAAAATTACGTGACCGATAGAGGCATCCCCGCACTAGAAGCACCCTATGGATTCTGGGGCCTCGTTATGGAGCCCGGTGCGAACCTACTCCCGTCACCTATCGAAACGTTGATGTGCCTATCGAACTGTGGCGACCCCTTCATGGATAGGCAACCGGGGGGATTTGCTGACCTTGATGGTCCAGGATGAACTCGGGACCTCATTTCCCGCGGATAACGTGTCAGTTACCCTTTCGGTATGCCTTACGTTACTTCGTCAGGCCGCCGTCTTTACTACGAAGTCGCAGGCGAAGGCTTTCCGGTACTCATGCACCATGGGTTTGCGCAATCCGCGCAAAGCTGGATCGATGCCGGTTGGCGTGATCTGCTTGCGAAACAGGCACGAGTGATTACCTTCGACATTCTCGGGCACGGCAGGAGCGACACACCGCACGATATCGAGGCGTACCGAATGGAAGGGCGGATGGCGGACGTGATTACTGTAGCTAATGCCGCGGGGACTCACCGATTTGACATGCTCGGCTTTTCACTTGGCGGTCGTGTGGCGCTCGGGATGGCGTTCCAGCGACCGGAACACCTCAGAAGCCTCATCGTTGGCGGAATGCACGCCCGGGCCACAATGCTGACGGCCGACAGCATGAATAGGCGGACGGCAACGTTGAGGAACGGCAGTGTTCGCGCGCTCAGGCGCGCCCTCGGACTGAATTCTGTCAGATCCAGAGATCTCCCGGACCCTGACCCGGAGGCGCTCGCACTCTCCGATGAAGGCCTGCTTGACTGGCCCGGCGTCGCCGGAGATCTACATTCACTCAATATTCCGACCCTCATGTTCGTCGGTGAGCATGACCGTATGAAGGCCTGGGTTGAAGAGGACGCAGCCTCCATCCCGGGTGTGAAATACATATGTTGTCCTGACGTCGACCATATCGGGTCATTCGACCACAGCGATCTGGCGGGATCATCGGTCATCAAATTCCTGTCACGTATGGAAAGTGCACCGGGGGAGACAACCGCATGAATGGCATTCTTATCCTGGTGGGCGGCGGTGAGTTCGAGCCCGAGATGAAGTACGTCGATCGTATTTTGTTGGATAAAGTAATCGGCCCTCCGCGCGTCGCCATACTACCGACCGCCGCCGGGACCGATCCGGGGAAGGCTTTGGATCTGGCGGAGACCGGGGCCGCCTATTTCCGCGCTCTCGGAGCGGAGGCCGATGCAGTTCCGGTCATAGATCGCGACTCGGCGATGGATCAAGGTCTGGCGGCACGTATCGAGGACGCCAACGTCATCTATATGGCGGATGGCGATGTTGAATATCTGTACAACACGCTTCAGTTCAGCAATGCCTGGGCAGCGATCGGAAACGTGATCGAACTGAACGGCGTCGTCGCGGCTTCTGGCGCATCGGCGACCATGTTTGGGGAACGCTCCCCGGGTTCCGCGTTACGATCAGGTCCCGCATTCAACATCCTCCCGGGTTCGGTCATCGTCCCGGATTACGAGACGATGTCATCGTTCAGTATGCGCGTACGCCGCTTTCGAAGTCGCAGGTTCGTTTACCTGGGAATCGATCGCCACACGGCACTGTTCAACCAGAACTTCCAGTTCACGGTGGTGGGCGAGGGAGGTGTCACAGTCTGGAGCAAACTCCGGCATGAGACACGTGACGATGGCGATCCCGTGGTGTGGCCGTAAGCCTGAGCTCTAACCGTCCAGATCATGATGTTCTGGATGTAAGATTCTTGAACAACATTTCTTAAGCGGTTCAAAATTTCAGGACGCGTTTCAACGGCGCAGTCCACCCCAAAAATAATCTTGCGCGGGACGTCGACGTTTGTTCCCGACGCGACGGAGGTCGCAACCAGATGCCGAGGGCGATTGATCCAGATCCGGCTTACAAACGCGCCATGGTTGTTGTGGCGCACGCCGACGACGCTGAATATGGCTGTTCCGGCTCCGTAGCCAAGTTGGTCCGTGAGGGGATCGAGGTCGTGTACGTACTGTGTACCGACGGCAGCAAGGGAAGTGACGATCCTAAAGACACCCAGGAATCTCTTAGCGCCGTGCGGAAGCAGGAGCAGATCGAGGCCGGGAAAGTACTGGGCCTCAAGACAGTCGAGTTCCTCGGGTTTCCGGACTCTGAACTGGAACCGACTCTCGTCCTTCGCAAAGCTATAGCGCGTGAAATTCGAAGACACAAGCCAGACATCTTGATCTGTCAAAACCCAACGCGTAGCCTGGAAATCGCAGGATACGTCGGACACCCCGATCACCAGGCGGCGGGTGAAGCGGCGCTGTCCGCCGTTTACCCGACGGCACGCGACCGATTGACCTACCCGGACCTGCTTGAAGAAGGCTTCGAGCCGCACAAGGTTCGCGAAGTCTGGGTGATGCTCGGCCCGGAACGTGGTGACTTCTTCAACAAACTCGAAGAAGAGGACATGCAGAAGGCCGTCGCCGCCCTCAAGTCACACGAGAGCCAGGTGCAATATCCGGAAGTAGATGCCCGGATGCGTGAATGGCGCGGACGTACAGGGGCAAAAGTCGGCTTCAAGTTCGCCGAGGCGTTCAAGGTATTCACGCTGGGTTGATCCCGGCGACTAAGCCTTAGCGCGTTCCTGTTCAACCAGCACCCGACGGAGGATCTTGCCGGACGGGTTCTTCGGGATGGCGTCGATGAACTCGACTTCGCGCACCTGTTTAAACGTGGCTACTCGCTCGGCGACAAAGGCCATCAGCTCTTCGCCGTCCACGGACGATCCTTTTGCCCGCACCACAAATGCCTTCGGTATCTCGCCGGACTGTCCGTCCTGTTTTGCGATCACAGCGCAATCGGCCACCCCGTCGTGCTCAAGCAACAGCCCTTCTAGCTCCGCCGGGGGGACCTGGAAGCCGCTGTACTTGATGAGTTCCTTTTTGCGGTCGACGATCCACACGTAACCGTTTTCGTCTACGCGAGCGATGTCGCCGGTGTGCAACCAGCCGTCGCTCGTGAGGGTTTCGGCCGTGGCTTCCGGGTCGTCGAAATAGCCCTTCATGATCTGGGGGCCTCGAATCAACAGTTCGCCTTCCTCGCCTATCGGCAACTCCGTAGTACCTGCATCAAGGTCGACGACTTTTTGTTCCGTGTCGGCGGTCGCCGGGCCTACCGACCCGGGCAGTCCGCGCTCGGCGTCAGCAAAATCAAGATTCGTAACTGGCGATGCCTCGGTCATCCCGTATCCTTGGATTGACGGGATTCCCGTTACCTCACTGACGCGAGTTTGCAATTCCGCAGATAGTGGAGCGGCTCCGATCATCATGCAGCGCAATGCAGACAGGTTATGCTCCTTGAGCCCTGGGTACTGGGACAGGGCTACGAGCACGGGAGGGGCTGTGTAGAGGAGAGAGACGGAGTGTTGTTCCATCAGGTTGAGTAGCAGGTCCATATCGAACCGGCCCATCATGATCTGCAAATTCCCGATAGCGATGCCGGGATTCATGATCACGTTCATGCCGTAGATATGAAAAAGTGGCAGGTGGACAAGGACCACGTCTTCCGGCTCCGGCTGAGCAATCTCGCCCGATCGTCTCAAGAACTGCTCCACGTTGGACGTCAGGTTGTAGTGCGTAAGCATCACCCCTTTTGACAGTCCTGTTGTGCCGCTTGAGTACGGCAAAACGGCGAGATCGTTCATCGGGTCGATCTCCACGTCCGGCGCGCGTGAAGGCGCGGCCGCGATACGCGCCCAGAACGAGGTCGGATCGATGCCGTTCGGGTAGATGGCCACTATCTCTGGCGGATTGTCCAGAAGAGGCTTTGCCGCCTCTGCTATCTCCAGAAGGGAGTCGTGAACGATCAGTATCGAGGCGCGGCTATTGTTGATCTGATGGGCGATTTCACGTTCGCGGTAGCCGGAGTTAAGCGTGGTGACTATCGCACCGGTCTTGAGCACGCCGAAAAACGCGATTTCAAACTCGGCACAGTTAGGAGCGATCAGCCCGACACGGTCGCCCTTCTTGACACCCATATCGGCCAGGGCAGCGGCGAATCGGTCACTGTGAGCGTTGATCTCACTAAACGTGAACCGTCGATCTCCATCGATTATTGCGATCTTGGACGGCCACCTGTCGGCGGCATCTATCAAGTACTGCTGTACCGGATGTACGGCGTACGGCTCCAAGGAGCTGCGGACAGGCGCTGAAGTGCTCAAAACGGACCTCCGGCGGGATCTATCTATGGCAGATCAAGTCTTACCTGTATTGCAGCGTTGGCGATGATCGCAAAGTCGCCCCCGGCCTCGTCGGGGATGTCGATACCGCCCTTGACGGCCTTAACGGTCACCTGGCCGTGCGGGAGCGTCGCCAGAACGGCGTCTTTGTCCACCTTGTCCGGCTGCTGGACACCGATGATCACCTCTACCTGCATCGACTCGATATCGACGTCTATCGCCCGGGCGATACCGAGCGAGCTGTGGTGTAGGGCGTCAAAGACGGCGCGGACCGCCGCCTTCGTGTAATCACCGCCGTGAAGGTCATTTCCGGTCCCCATCTCGAGGATCACGCGTTTCAGTGGCATGGGGTTCCTCCTACGGGAGATTGAGCCGCACGAGGGCGGCTGCACTTGCGATAAGGGTTCCGTCGGTGCCTTCGTCGTTAAGGATCTCGAGTCCTCCTTCGACCACGTTCACCGTGCCGGTGCCGTGTGGAAGGACCGCCAGCACGGCATCGGTGTCCACCTCATCCGGACGTGGGACGCCGATGGTCACCTCGACCCGCATCGAATCCACATCCAACCCGAGCGCGTTCGCCGCGCTGAGGGAGTTGTGCCAGAGGGCGTCTCGCAACGCCCTGACGGCAGCCTTCGTGCAGTCTCGTCCCCTGATGTCTGTGCCCATGCCAATTTCGAGCACTACCCGTTTCCAGGTCATACGTATCTCTCCAAACGTCTTAACTGCTGATCCTCAATAAAAAGAATCGAGCTAAGCGGTCTCTACGTGATCTTCCGCTGCCGTCTTCGCTGCGCCGGCGATTTCACGCAACTGGTTCATCTGGTCCTGCATAGCGAACTGCATCAGGCGCGAATCCGACGAGTGCATGATGAACCGCGCGCCGAGGTTGATAGCGATAGCTGAGGTCTCGATGGTCTGCTGGTGGATCATCACCGGTATGCCCTTTGCGTCCGTCTTGGCGATTATGTCCTTCAGCACGTCGGTGTACTTCTCGTTGGAGTAGTCGTCTGGGATGCCGAGAGATGTAGACATGTCGTTCGGGCCGATGAAGATACCGTCAATGCCTTCAACTTCCAGAATATTGTCCAGGTTCTGGGTTCCGGGTACAGACTCGATGCCGATGATAACGATCGATTCTTTGTGGCGGTTTTCCAGGTACTCCTTCGACTTGTCACTTGGGAGGACGCCTTCCGTGACAGCCCGGATCAGGTACTCGCCCTTTAACGGGTGCCACTTGGCGGTGGCGACCACGGCCTGAACCTCTTCAACGGTCTCGCAGTAAGGGACAAGCACGCCCGCTGCGCCCGCGTCCAGCGCCATCGCAACCCACTCGGATTTCGGGATGGGTACCCGGACAATCGGTGTCACTCCGGCCTGTCGGAGGACCATGCAAAGGAGCTGAATTTCCGCACGGTCTCGGGAACCATGCTCGGAGTCTATGATCGCAAAGTCGAGCGTGCTGCCGGCCAGCGCTCCGGAGAACCTGATCCCCTGCATAGAGGAAATCATGCAGCCGAACACGTGTCCTCCGCCGTTGAGAGTCTCTTTAAGTTGAACAGCGTCCATTTCTGAGTATCCCTTTCCTGAATTTGGTTCCGGGGGTCTGGTATGTGACGTGGTTTTTTTAATCGAACGGGGTTGGGTCGGTCTACAAGAACGAAGTATTTGAGTAGGGATATGCCCAACGGCGCTCGCACACGATAAACGAACAACGGCTACCGTGCGCGCCTGAGTTTTACCTCAAGGCGTATCCGACTTGGCTCACCTCTCGCCAGAACGGCTCACGTTTTCGTACCTTTTCGAGAATTGCTGGATCCCATGGCTCAAGATCGAATCCCTCCGGTTGCGGAGGCCTGCCTGCCCATCCGATACGTTCGTAGACCCTGCTGTCGGTGTAGTAGGTCTCGTAAACCAGCTCAACAAATTCGGAGAACTGGATCGGGAGATCAGATTCGACGGTCGTGATGGCTGCGATCTGCCTCTCCTCATCGAGGGCAGCAAAGCCACCTTCTATCCGGGACGCGATATCAAGCGACATCGCATCCAGTACCGTCAATAACCCTGATCGCAGACGCCCGTAGCGCACGGAAGCCCGTTCTAGCCGCTCCGCCAGACCAAGTCCTCCGGCTCCCGGTAAGTCGCCGGCGGGCGGGATTATGAGGTCCATGACGCGCGTCAGGACCACCCGGTCTACGTCCGTCAACTGCCTATCTGTGGTCGGCATACTCGTTTTCCTGATTGATCGGTATTACGGGTGTTACATGGGATGGAACAAAGAGCATCAGGTCGTTCATCCCTTCAAGTCGTCCCGCTCGTGTGCGATATAGTCGGCTGCCCTCAGGGCGATCGCCTGTAAGGTCGGCGTTGGATTGACCGCCCCGGCGGTCACGAACACGCTGCCGTCGACGATGAAGACGTTGTCCGCATCGTGCGCCTGGCACCACTTGTCGACCACCGAGCGCTCGGGGTCGTCTCCCATTCGGGCCGTTCCCATCAAGTGCCAGCCGCCGCCGCGCAGCAACGGATTCGCCATGATCCGCGTAGCGCCCGCCTCTTGCAGGACCGTCGTCGCCGACTTTATGGAGTGATCCATCATGCTGCGCGAGTTTTCGCTCAGCGTGTAGTTAATTTTGGGAGCGGGCAGGCCGCTACTGTCGGTAAGTTGCTCATCAAGAGTCACCGTGTTGTGCTCTTCCGGCAGGTCCTCGCCGATCCCGGCCAGCGTGATGTTGTGGCCGAACCGCTCGGCGAAATCCTCGTGATGTCCGGCGCCCCATTCAACAGGCTGGTGAGCACCGCCAAGCGCCGTAAAAAGTGGGCCACTGCCGCGATTGAGCTGGTATGCATAACCACGAACGAAATCCCTGTGCGGGTCCGTCTCATAGAACTCCTGAGACATCAGGATGTTACCCATTGGCCCCTTCCAGGTTTCCGAGAGGTCAGGGATGAGCCCGGTCGTCATGGCGTAGGGGTGGAACATCAAATTCTTGCCCACGAGGCCACTTGAGTTGAGCAGTCCGTCGGGGTGTGCATCTGATTTCGACATCAATAGAAGCCGGGGCGTGCCTATTCCGTTACCGGCCATAACCACACTACGGGCCGCCTGATGGTGGACATTGCCGGCACGGTCGAGATAGTTCGCACCGGTGGCACGTCCGTCAGCCCCGATCGTGATCTCTGAAACACGGGCGTGGGTTTTTATAACGGCGCCGAGTCGAATCGCCTCCGGCCAGTAGTTCACATCTGTGCTGGACTTGGCTTTTCGTGTGCAACCGAACCCGACCGGACCACAGTAATTGCATGCGTCACGGCCCTTGTACGGCACGGAATTGACGTAATTGTCCGAAGGCCACCAGTGCCAGCCAAGGCGGTCAAATGCGGCGGCCATGTGTTCGCCGTCCTTGCCGAGTGGGATCGGCGGCATGGGCCTCGGCGACCGAGGTGGTACGGCAGGGTCCCCGTTGATCCCGGAGCACCCCATCATCATGTCGTTCATGTCGTAATACGGGTCCAGGTCGTCGTATGTGAGTGGCCAGTCGTCTGCGACCCCGTCCAGCGTCTTCACCCGAAAATCGGACGGGTGAAATCGTGGCGTATGGGCCGTCCAATGGATCGTGCTGCCGCCGACGGCTGCAAACATGAGCGGCGTGATGTCGGACTCGCTGTCGTTGACCGGGTAGTCCTCCGGATTCCCTCGTTTGTTGGGATCCCAGTTCCATTCATGGCGGCCAAGGATCTCCCAGTTTTGCTCCGTCGTCGGGTAGAAAGCGGGGTTGATCCAGCGGCCCTGTTCAAGACAGACCACGGAAAATCCGGCCTGTGCGAGCCTCCATGCGACGGCAGCGCCGGACGCCCCGGCGCCGACTATCAAGATGTCAGCCACGTTGGACGCTGACTGTCCATCGGTAGTTATTTCGGGAGCGATTATCGTCTGTTCTTCCTGATCTGGGGTCGATGCTTCGTTCATGCAGGATAGCTCCGCTTGATATTTGCTCGAAATATTCGGGGCATGAGCACTCGACCGGAAACTTATCACGGGTCGCGGGACAAAGTGGGACTCAGGACGCTCGACATCGGGATTTCGGCATCGAATATCCTGACGGCACTGCATAACGACTCTGATTGAGGGGCATCACATTGCGATCGTCATGGTAACCGGTACCTCAGATAGCCAGTACGAGTCCCAGATCACAAATGGATGACACAACATGACCGCAGATGAGCCGGCCTCGCTCTGGATGGATCTTGGGCCGAATCCGTACGAGTTCCTGGACCATGAGGAACAACTAAGAGATCTGTCACCAGAAGATGCCGCTGTGATTTATGACCTGACGCCGAACGGAGAAAGCGAATTGTGGGCGATCGCCGAGCCTCGTTTGGGTACGGGTTGGGGCACCTCTGAATGGAACCATTTCATTGGCACAAGTAGCGTGGTCCCGAACGGCACCGTCGCAGCAAACGGAGCACGAATAATCGAGGCATACCGGCAGAACGACCCGGATGTCACGGCGTTATCTCTGATAGAAGTTACAACCGAAGAGATCTATGCGGACGCCAACTACGACTTGTAGACCCGTGCAGATTGGGGGTAGCGAAGCAATCGCTTGTGGGTGGCGCACTCGTTGGCGCCCCAATCACTGATGAGGTCGACGAAGATGGGTAAGTTGTCATGGGAGTATTGGATCTTGGGGCAACTCCTTGGGCCACAGGGCTAGAGTAGGTCGATCTCTGTCGAACCATCGCCGCCCATCGCTTGTTCTGACCGTACAAACTCGCCGACCGCTGGATGACGCCGTAGCGCCTCTCGGGTTGCGTCCCTGAGCGCCCCGGTTCCCTTGCCATGGATGACCCGGACACTGGTCAATCCGAGCAGTGCGGCCTCATCCAGAAACGCCACCACCTGCTCATAAACCTCGATCGCCCGGATACCTCGGATGTCCAACTCACGGGTTGGCGCGTCGACCATCGGCGTAGAGGTCGTAATGCGAGATTCGTCTGATGCCTTAACGTCCTCGGAGGTCGTGACCACCATCAACTGGGCGATGTTGAGCGTCACGCGTGCGTTCCCGAGGATGAGAGAAGCAGAGCCGTCTGAGTTCACCGAAGTCACTGTCGCCTGTGCGCCGAGACCCCGGACTTCCACGATGTCGCCTGCGGTGACGGGTCGTGGTGGCGGCGGCGCTTCTTCGGGTTCGAGCTTCTCGCTTTCCGCTGGGCGGGTGACTGTAAATCGATCAGCACGCTGTAGAGAACGCCTGACACGCTCTTGCTCCCGTCGCACCACCGACATATCGCGTTCCTGGCTCGCATGGCGCTGGATCTGTCGCAGGCTGGTTCGTACGTCCTCCGCTTCACGCTGTAGCTCGGCCCGGGTCTCCTCCACGAGGTCGTCCTGTGCCTCGGTGATCGCTCGTACTCGTCTGTCCAGATCACGCTTTGCGGCTTCCGCTTCCGCGCTGTATGCCTCGGCGGCCGCAAGCTGTCCTTCGATCTCGGCACGTTCACGCTGCAACTGAAGCAGGAGAGCCTCCGTCGCCGAATGTTCGGGCGACAGCATCACACGCGCCCGGTCCAACACGTCATCCGGAAGTCCCAGACGTTCTGCTACGGCCATCGCGTAGCTGCGGCCCGGAGTGCCCATAGTTACCCGGTAGCTGGGCAGCATGGTGTCCGGGTTCAACTCAACGGCGGCGTTCCGCATGCCTACGGAATCGCCGGCATGCTCGGCCACGGCGCGATGATGGGTTGTGACGATGGTGGCGATGCTTTCTTCGACAAGATGGTCGAGGATCGCTCGTGCCAGCGCCGATCCTTCTTCCGGGTCGGTCCCGGTTCCCAGTTCATCGAGAAGTACCAGGGAACGGTCGTTGGCTTCCTCCAGGATGTCCACGACGGTGCCCAGGTGGGACGAGAAGGTCGATACGGAGTGCTCGATGCTCTGGGCGTCACCGATGTCCACGTACACGCCGTCAAACACCGAGATCTCGGTGAGCGGATCGCAGGGGACCTGCATGCCGCTCTGGTGCATCAGGACCGCCAGTCCGGCCGTCTTGAGAGCGACCGTCTTGCCGCCTGTGTTAGGGCCTGTGATTACGAGCGCACGGAAGCCGGGTCCGGTGGAGAGGCTGATCGGGACGGCGTCTTCACCCAGCAACGGGTGGCGCACGTCGACCAGGTTGAGCGCAGTATCGTCGCCCTCCGGGAGTGTCCTGGCCCTTGCCGCCCGCATCACGTGCGCCAGACGGGCACGCGTGAACACCAGATCAAGCCTGCCTGCCGCTTCGATCGCCATCATGGCGTCGCCGGAGCGGTCAGAGACAAGCCCGGAGAGTCGCCTGAGGACCTTCTCTTCCTCCCGGATCACCTCGGCAGACGCCTCCCGCCAGCCGTTGCACAACTCAACCGCGTCGAACGGTTCTACGAACAGCGTCTGACCGGTGTTGGACACGTCGTGAACGATCCCAGGCACGGCCGATCGTTGATCAGACCGAACTTCAACGACGAGACGATCGCCTCGTGTGGCGATGACGGGTGCCTGTATCGCGCCGCGGATTTTTGGCCGCGCTATCAACCGCTCCAGGTGGGTGGCGAGTTTGCGATATTTCTCTCCGACACCGGATCGTAGCTGGCCGAGATTTGGTGTGGCGGAGTCCCGGATTCTGCCGCGTTCGTCGATCGCCTCCCCTATGCGCTCGTCGAGCCACCTCAGGTCGGGGATTAGCGCCGCCAGCGTGCCGATCAGTGGCGTTTGTCGGCCAAGCGCGTGGGCGGCCTCCCGGGCCTCCCACAGTGAACGCATTACCTGACCGATCCGTCGTAGTTCCTCGCCGTCGAGTCCGCCGCCAAGTTCGGCTCTTTCTATGTACGACCTTGGGTCGATCAGCCCCCCGAGGCCGATGTCTCCGGCTTCGTCCAAGATGCGGCGCGCCTCAGCCGTTTCTTCCTGCAACCGTTCGATGTCACGTTCGCCCGAAGAGGGTTCTAGCGCGATCGCGAGCTCTCTCGCCCTGAACATTTGTGCTCGGCCGGCGAGCATGTCCAAGAGCTTTGGCCACTCGATCAATTCACGGGAACGCTCGGTCAGCGTCGGCTGTGGAGCTAGGTCCGGTGTTTCGCCTTGTGGTTTATTCGGGCTGTGAGATTCGTGTTCGGACATTGGGTGGCTATTCTAGTGGCGGATGGCTACCAAACCATCCGTGCGTACCAGAACGCCGAGTCTGGACCATGTCGGGTGTCAATGTCAGATGAAGCCACAACCGATGCGACCGCTAAATCGATTCCCGGAGGGGATCAGGTTTACTGGGCGCTGAGAGAAAACAATGTCCGGATACGCGAGCGCCAGACCCACTCCCAGGTCATCCAAATAGCCATCCGGCAGGGTTAGTTGCCTTTGTACGTTGGTCTGAAATCCTCTGCTCTGTCCTCTGCTTGATAGCCGATGACATCCTTTGCGTGAGAGATGTCTCTTACGCCCCAGAGGTTGTCCGAGCCGGAGTAGAAGATGTCGAACATGAGATCGTCCGGTGCGTCCAGGCAGCGCTGAACCATCTGGGAGGCGTCCCGATTGCTGGTCCACAGAGAGAACGACCGATTGCCTGGCATATCGACATCGTTCAGGTTGATGTTAGCGGTCGGGCTCAGTGGCGTGTCGTCCCGGTTCACCGAACTGAAACGAATGCACAGCGCCGAAATTCCGTGGACGTCCGAGTAGTAGCGGCCGAGCGCCTCGCCCCAGACTTTGGTTGCGGCGTAAAGGCCCGACGGACGCACCGGCCACGTGTGTTTGGCTCGTTCGTATGAATCTGATTCGCCCTCGTACGTCCCGCCGATAACCTCGCCGAGATCATCTTCCTGTTCGTAATTCCAGGTCACCTGCCCGGTCGAAGCGAAAATGACTCTCTTCACGCCGGCCTCGCGTGCCGACTCAAAGATGTTGTACGCACCAACGAGGTTGGACTCACGAAGTTGATCCCACCGATCCCCTGGTCCGCCATTGGCCCCGAGGTGAACGACCGCATCCTGTCCCTCGAGCGCAGTTCGAACGGCATCGAAGTCGGCGACATTGCCCTCCGTGATATCCCGGCCTGGATCTCCAACAAGATCAAAACCCTTGAGAGTGTACCGATCCGGTGAGTCGGCCAACCGGGTCCATACGGCGGTACCGATAAGCCCGGTAGCGCCAGTGATGAGGACTTTCATTCGGGCCTCCAATTAATGGTCTTATGTAGTTGATGCCCGTCGTCCATAACAAGTCATCCTGAGCTGAGCGAAGAATATCGCCCGGACTGGAACGCAAGTAGATCGGTCGTTCAAACGTCTTCCAGCGGCGAGATTCACTCCACGTCTCGAACTCTACCCTACGCCCGTCATTCTGAAGGTGATGCAGGATCAGACTCTATCGGGACAACGTGGTGAGTGAGGGAGGATCGTTTGTGCATGTCAGCGGGAGACTCCTGAGCATCACTGACCGTCGGCCGATCTTGAATCGAGTTCAGAATGACATCTTGTTTGAGTCAAATTTTGGCGCAAAGCAGCATTATTTGAAATGAGGCCCGAGTAGCTACCGTCTAACACCAGTACCCCCTCTCGCATCGGGAGAAGTTTCATCCGAGGGTCGCACCCGATGCAACCAATGAGTCTGTTACTACCCCTCAACTGTTGTGATCACCGTCGCCGGGTCAACCAGGAAGTCTTCCCGTAACGCCGTCCCGATCCCCGGATCCTCTGGCGCGTATACGATCCCGTTCTCGATTCGTGGGAGTCGGTCCACTACGCGTCCGTACACCTCATGGATGAAGGCCCGAGTCGTTTCCTGGATGAAGGCATTCGGTGCATGCATGCACAGGTGGATCCCGGCAAAAAGGTTCACCGGACCGTTGCAATCGTGCGGGGTAGCTGGGACCTTGTGCGACTCGGCGAGTGACATCACTTTGCGGGCCTCGGTGAAGCCGCCGACAAAGGTCGTGTCGAACATTAGGATTCGTATTGCACCACTTGAGAGCATCGGCAGATAGGCCTCTGCGCTTGCCAGCGTCTCGTTGCCAAGCACCGTCAGATGGGTCCGGTCCTGCACCTGTCGGATGCCCTCTATGTTGTCCGCCGTCGTTACGTCCTCTACCCAGTAGGGATCAACCTCTTCGAGTGCGTTCACGATCTTCACGACGGACGGAATGTTCCACATGCCGTGGAGCTCGGCCATAATCTCGATCTTGTTTCCGACCCGCTCGCGGATCTTACGGAACGGCTCCATGCCCTTGTTTACATCTTCGGCAGAGATGTGCTGCCCATTCGTCTTCCTCACGAACTGGTCGAAGGGCCAGATCTTCATCGCCTTGATGCCTTCATCGAGAAGACTTTCGGCGACCGACCCGGCGTCGTTCAGGAAGCCCTGCAAATCGTCGTACTTCCCTGGGGGTGTTTCGTGGTCGGTCGGTGACGACAGCCCAAACGCCGTCGATCCGGAACGAACGGCGTAGCGCCAGTCGGCGCATGTGTTGTAGATCGGTATCGAGTCACGGACGCGGCCGCCAAGTGCCTGATGGATCGGCGCGTTGGTTGCCTGCCCGACGATGTCCCAGAGCGCGATGTCCACCGCCGATATCGCCCGCCACTCCGCGCTGCCGTTCGGCCCGATCCGGCTGCGGGACTGCATGCCCTCGTGCAGCTCGGCAACCTGCATCGGGTCTTTGCCGATCAGGTATGGCGCAAGTTCCGTACGGATGTGCGCCTCGGTGGGGGTCGACACACCGGTCGACTCACCGAGGCCAATGATTCCCGAATCCGTGTGCACCCGAACCCACACCCAACGAGGGATGTTGCCGGTACGGACCGTCTCAACTCTGATGATTCTCACATCTGGTGATTTCTAAAGCTCACTGACCTGTACGGTCAACTGATCGCTCTTGAGAAACTTCTCCGTGAAGTCGAGCCCCAATCCGGGGTCGTCCGATACAGATGCGTAGCCGTTCTC
>Ga0310125_10000128_pt1 | contig 31443 bp, 27 predicted proteins | sample CB11b_Tmax_Bot8__FD_203508 | JGI IMG/M metagenome (GOLD analysis project Ga0310125, IMG submission 203508) | Marine microbial communities from Western Arctic Ocean, Canada - CB11b_Tmax_Bot8 | ecosystem: Environmental > Aquatic > Marine > Oceanic | place: Canada: Western Arctic Ocean | collected... | reverse complement strand
CCTACAATTAGTTGCAGGGGACTTTTGATCTTCGAGCCTATGATTGCTGTGTCATAAAAATGACGGCTCATGAACAGCTTTTTGAGCACCGGTGCCATCCTGTAATCTGTTGCCCGAAGGCTTCTGGCCATCTGTAATATGACCGACCTGCTTTCACGGGGCATTTGATCAGGAATATCGGCAACAAAATGCTTATACAACTTATAGCAGACAAATGCTGCACATGCCTTTTGTTTCAGGAGGATGCGAACAAAATCCTCGCCATTCAGCGTGCCGGCTATGCCCAATATCTTTTTGGGTTCTTTATCATGCTCATGATCCATAAATTGGAACTCATTGTCATAGAAACTGTATCCGGTCAAGGCTCTTGCACCCTGTTTGATGTCATTTTCGGTGTAGTTACCTTCTCCAAGGGTGAATAGTTCCATGAGTTCGCGGGCTAAATTTTCATTCGGCTTCTGTTTTTTGTTGGCATGGTTATCAAGGAATCGGATCATTGCCGGGTCGCGAATGATGCCGAATGCTAAATCTGTGAACCTTCCATTGGCATGGCGGCGTAAAAGCAGGTTCTGCTTAAACATGAGGAAGCTATCCTCAACAGTGCGGTGGTTGGTGGCGAAATGGCTATGCCACAGTAGCACAAGCTTTTCCTCAAACGGGCGAGGTGATTCAATCATCCGCTGTAACCACCATTGCTGTAAATGTTCCAATTGTCGGCGATCATCTGCTTTACGCTGTTGGCGTAAAGTACGGAACCTGGCAATTTCAGCTTCGTTGCCAGTACGTCTTGCGGCAGCCTGACGTTGGCGTTGCTCAGGTGTAAGCGGGGCGATAATGTCGGCATCAGCTTGTGGCTTTGGAAGTGAAGAGGCGTCAACCTGCCTGTAATCTACAAGATGTTTTACCGCCTCACGGAGACCCATCTCCACCAGTTCGGCGACCTGATCAGTTGTCCCGCCAAAGCCTGCGCGGTTAAGTAGATGCTGTGCCTGATCTGGTCCAAACTGGTCCGGTCGTAACGGTGATAAGGATTGGCTAATGGCCATATATGCTCTCCATCGACCCACGCCACGCGCTTGGTGTGGTCCATGATGACTCTGAGAGATAAACGTTTGATCTCATTGAGTTATTGCTCGGTTTGCAAGATCAAGGCCTAATCTTTATCAGGGTTTGTCTGGACACTGGTCAATCCTTGGGTATCGGCGGATGTGGGGACATTATCTGTTGTCACCGGCAATGCAATGGTAAACGTCGATCCCTTGGCTGGTGAACTGCGTACGCTGAGTGATCCGCCGTGCTCTTCGCAGATTTTCTTCGTAACCACGAGCCCCAAGCCGGTTCCGCGTAGTCCTTTGGTCGAGTGAAAGGGTATAAAAAGATGCTTTCGGCCTTCGGGGCTAATTCCCGCACCACTATCAATCACGCGGATTGTCGCTTGTTGGGTGACTGGGTCAAACGCAGTCCCAACAGTTACTGTGCCAAATTTCGGATCCACTGCCTCCAGGGCATTGTTGATCAAGTTAAGCAGAGCTTGGTGAATACCTGATACATCTAGTGGGACAGGTGGCATATCCTGATCAAGGTCCGTGATTAGTGCGACATGCTTGTCATCAAATTGATGTTGCATCAGGGTGATGACCTCTTCAACCACTGAATTGAGAATGGTCATTTCGATCTCTGGCTGACGTTGTTTCGAGTAGGCAAGCATATTCAGTGTCAACGAATAAATCCGATCAAGGTTTCGCGAGACAATATCCCAGCCCCCCCGAACCACCGCCATTTTGTCTTTCTTCAGGCCCAGTTCGAGGACATCTGCGCCACCTCTCAGGCCCTGGAGCATATTCCGAACCGAATGAGACAGTGAGGCAACCGTCTGCCCGACTGCCGCCAGGCGCTCGCGTTGTAGTTGTCGCTCATAGAGATGGGCATTGGACAAGGCCAAACCGGTGTGAACGCCGATTGCAGTAAGCAACCGCAATTGATCCTCTGTAAAAGTGTAGTTGGTAATCTGACTGTCCAGGTGAATGACGCCGAACAGACGGTCCTTGTACTTAATTGGTACGCATAGAGCAGAATGTATAGCCATGTCCTGAATACTGTCACCACCAGCGAACCGCTCGTCGGTCATGGCGTTGCTCGATAACACACCTTCACCGTGCTTGATTACATGATTCACAATGGTTCGGCTAATCGGAACCTTGGTCTGCTCGCTATTATTTCCTTCAATACGTTGCCGTTCAACCACCGGGTCAATCGCGTCATCAGTTGTGCGTTTGAGTGATATGAACCCACGATCAGCCTGGAAATGCTCAAAGATCAAATTCATTACGCATTGCAGCAATTCACCACGATCCATGATCGATCCGATCAACTCAGTCAGTTCATAAATGACGGTCAACTGCATGACCGCCTCCTCACTGGGATCAGGCACGGCCATAATCATCGATTCATCATTACTGCGGGCGATATGCTCGACCTGAATTTGAAGTTCATCTTTTCCGGCAATTTTCCATTTGTGCTGCCGCGCACCAGGTGCTTCTGTACCGAATAGAATTAGCGTATTGCCTACGCGAAATTGGTCGCCGGGCTCCAGGGGCCGTCTCGCAGTGATCCGTACACCATTCAGATAGGTGCCGTTGGAGCTATCAAGGTCATTGAGATACCAAAGCCCGTCGTCAGGGGTTAGTTCGCTGTGACGACGTGACATCGTGGGGTCAGAAATTGGTACAGCTTCACTAGAACGGCCTAGCAATTGCGGCTCGTCGTCCGGAAGTTCAAACCGCCTGCCTTTTTCTGGGCCTTGAAGTACTGTAAGGATGAGCAAGTTTCTGCTCCCCATTGGCCAACGTGGTTCAATAATCACTTCACTGTCGTGACGATACAGGTTGGTCGGATCACGTACATAAATCCGCCAGTAGTCAGGCCAGCAAGGTCAGCCGCCGCTGGCTTGACTAGGCCTGACTGTATTTTAACTTCCAGTGCGGGACGGGAAATTTCTTCCGTGGATACCTTGTCGTTCGGCACGATAAGGTGACTGGATATTGTCTTGACAGAGGAGTTCAAAAAATGGGATCCATATAGAGGGCCGCCCATCACATCTTCAATCGTTTACGCCATGACTGAAGTTGCCGGCGCACACCCGACGCGCCAGCATTACCTGTTGTGCAGTATCGCTTGACTACATTTTCTGCGCTTAACCACTTGTATACATCATTGCCGCATCGCTTTGTACCGAGTTTCACCGCATGGCAGGCTTGGTTGAAATCTGCGATTTGTAGCTGCGACAGTTGTCCGTATCCCATCTGCTCGCATTGGCGTACCAATTGACCAACCACTTGGTGTGCAGTGCGGAATGGAACACCCTTGGTTACCAGATATTCAGCTAGACTCGTTGCGTCAAGAAATCCCTGATCCAAGGCATTGGCAATCCGGCTTTTGTCATATTGTGTGGTACGTACGATCTTCGATGCCATGACCAAACATTCAGCCACCACATCATAGGCATCAAATGTGTGGCGTTTATCCTCTTGCAGATCCCGGTTGTAGCCAAGGGGCAGGCCCTTGCACATGGTTAGTAGGGCGACAAGTCGGCCGTAAAGATCGCCACACCGGCCGCGGATCAATTCCAGCATGTCCGGATTCCGCTTCTGCGGCATCATTGAAGAACCAGTGGTATAGATTTCGCTCAACCGGATAAAACCAAATTCAGTGGACGCATATAAGATCCATTGCTCGGCCCAGCGTGATAGGGTTGTGGCAATCATTGCCAAGCCATAGACGAAGTCGAGAGCCACATCCCTTGTTGCAGTTGCATCAATACTATTTGCCGTGGGGCGTTTTAATCCAAGGCTCTTGGTCGTGTGATGTCGATCAAGGTGTAGGCTGCTACCGGCAATTGCACCGCTACCCAAAGGATTTTCCAGCCCAAGCGATAGTAGCTGTTCCAGTCTGGCGGCACCGCGATCGAGTGCTTCAACCCATGCCAATAGTTCGGCGCCGACCATGATTGGTTGTGCCCGTTGTAGGTGGGTATAGGATGGCATCACAATTTGACCATCACGTACCGCTAGACCCACAAACGATCTTGACAGGTCATCGATCATGTCCCGTAGGTCAGTTACAGTATCACGTACCCATAATTTCAGGTCCAAGACGACCTGATCATTACGACTGCGTCCGGTATGTAACTTGCGGCCTGCGTCACCAACCATTTCGATTAGTGCAGCTTCAAGGCACATGTGTACATCTTCGAGTTCGATCTTCCATCCAGGCCAAGCATCACCCAATCGGTCAATCTGTTTACCAATTTGCCCTAACCCCTTGGTAATCTGGCCAAGATCTTTCTTGGATATCAGATTGCAGTCCGCCAGCATGCGGGCGTGGGCTAGTGATCCGGCGATATCGTGTTTATATAGACGTCGATCAAAGGACAGCGACTCGACAAAACTGCCAACCAGCGAGTCGGCAACCGACCCGCCCTTAACGGATTCCCAACTTTTGGTGGTGATGGTACCGGTTCGGGGGGTAGAAGTTGATTTGGGTCGTCTGGTCATATGCTAAGTGTATCGCCCAACGGTGCGATCGGCACGTTGTTGCGTTTTATGGACGACCGTGGGCTCGCCTGGCAACTTGAAATGCTTTTAATGAGGAGGTTATTGGTAAAATCTACAGCGTCGTATTTTCAGTCATATGACGGGAATATTGGGGGTTATACGCACTCGTCCCAGGTGGAGTCCGGGCCGTCATCTACGATATGTCGATGATGAATACGGATCAGCTTGGCCAAGTACTCCGAACACATTGGGGCGATAGACTCACATAATTCAACCACGCTGGCGTTGAAAGGTTCCGTTTCATCTCGAAACAACACCACCACCGCCAAATTTTCCTGTTCATCGCAGCAGGTGAATCCAACCATATGGCTGTCAGCCATGAATTCGGCTTCGCCATCCAGCCATTGCACCATATCGTGACGATTGGTTAGGTGAAGTGACTGACCATGGTTAGCAATGCGCGGTGCCAGCACATCAGCGAGACCTTCAAGCAGAATATCGTCCGAGTCGCCGCTACAGTCATAGTTGACGTAACCCCCTAGTGAGTATTCATCACCGCTTGATGGCAGGAAGATAGCTGCGTTGGTGGGGCCAACTTTTCGAAGTAGAAACTCAAGAGCCTTGCGAAGAAAATTCTCAAGGTCAAGTTCCTCATGTATCAGGCCGGCAAACTCACTGGTTACCATGACCTGGTTCATCTGCACCGCTAATTCGTGATAAGCCGTTACTAGATCCTGGCAAAGAATATCAACTTGCTGGGCCACGTCTTTGCGCACGCGGTTGAGTTTTCGGCACATTCGCTTGAGACGCTTCACTTTGCGATATTGTTGGCCCTGTGATTCAACACGAAACTTAGCCTGGATGATACGAAAAGCCAGTTCCCGGCTGTCAAATGGCTTGCAAATAAAGTCAGTTTCTGCCGGCGGAATCGTCAGCAGTCCGTTGTTGAAACTTGTCTTGCTGCCAATCATGATTGACTGGGTACTTGTGTTGGATCCTGCCAGTTCGGCTGCCAGATCAAGGCCTTGGCCGTCGGGTTGCTCCAGATTTATCAGGGCTAGGTCCACCTCTTTTTTTTCCAGTTCGCTACGTGCCTCATCAAGATTGTCTGCATAGGTGAGTGCAATTGGTTGGTCCAGCATGACCTTGTTGACTGCGCCACGTACTTTAGGATCACCGTCGACCAGCAGTACTCTCAGTGTTTTGTCTGGCCCGTGATTTAATTGTGAAGATTTTGTTTGCGATCGGCTTGGCACCACTTTTCCCCTGCCTTAGTTTGTTATGGACGCCGTTGGCGCCAGACCTTAATCTCGGGTTCTATCTAACTATCGGCCAATCGTCCTGAACATTTGGTTCATTTGTTAGGTTGTCAACTGCAACCCGTTGGGTCTGTATCGATTACTATATTCGAACAGTGCCTGTAATTGCGATGGACCTGATATATGGACTATAGGATTTTGGAATTGCCCTCTCAACAACTACTACTAAGCCAATTATTTAACATTCCCGTGTTTTGTTTATTCTTTAGTTCTAGTCAGTAAGTGGCACAGTCATGGTTACCCGTGTACCAACGTCCGGCGTGGATCGAATCTCGAGAGTTCCGCCATGGCTGGCAATCCATTGTTGGGCCCGTGCCAATCCAAGCCCGGTTCCGCGCCCGGCCTTCCTTGCACTAAAGAATGGGTCCATTGCATGTGACAGAGTGTCAGCATCCATCCCTGCGCCATCATCGGAAACCTGGAATAGCATGACATGCTTCTCGGGTTGATGTTTGGCCGATAAGTGAACTGATTCAGTCCCAGTTTCGGTAATGGCGTTGTTTAGCAACTCGATCAGCGCCAAACTGATCTGCTCCGGATCAACCAGTACAACCGGAATAGTTTTTGATATCTGGACAAAGAATTCAATTTTTTCAGCCATTTTGACATGATCACGCCGAACATGTTCAACCACATTGTGTAACAAGTTTCCCACATCTGTTGCTCTTCGTTTCGCTCGAGGTGGATCAGTAAACATCCGCAGTGAGGTGATTAAGTCACTCAACTGCTGGACCTGGTCGACAATTGTCTGTGCCGCTTGTTGAGTCCACGAACCGTTGTCGGGGTTCGTCGCCAGGAGTTGGCTACGGCCACTAATCACTGTCAGTGGATTGTTCATTTCATGGGCTGCTCCGGCGGCCATCTCACCTAAACGAGCCATGGATTCATTACGCAACAGTTGATCTTGAGCTTCTGATAACAAGTTACTGGTTTCAGTAAGCTGTTCATCCAATACCCGGGCACCGTCATGCTGTTTGGCGGCGGCAATCGCTCCACCCCAAGTGGTTATTAAGGCGTTCAAGAGTGATTGCGAAGGTAACTTGGGGCGATCATGCAATAGGATGGCTGCTGTTCCCCACGCACAGGTCAATGGCAACAACCTAACACGTCGGATATCCGGCGCCTGCGTCAGGTGATCTATCAGCCAAGGGTGCAAACTCATCAGGTCAATGGATAGCGAATCTGATGGATTTATTTCGGATAACTGTCTAACTTGCGGGGGTGGATCCGCCAGTTGTTTGCCTACAGATCGACCATTCAGGCCATACTGACCAATTAGCCAGGATTCAGATGGATCATTGGACCCACCATCCTGATACAGGATGGCATAAAACCCTTCTTTAAAGATCGACGCAGCATTCGCCACCACCTGGTCCAAAACCTCATGAACGTTTCGCCTGGGCGAGGTGCAACGGTGGAACCGGGAAATGGCTTCTAATACTGTTTTTTGGCCTACTGCAATGCTTGCTCGCTTGTGCATCACGGTATTAAGTCGACCTAAAGCCTGATTGGCCTGTTGCAGGGAGCCAATGTACTTGCCTGATGACAGGTTGTCGTCTAGGCCCAGCACTTCAGCTCTGTGGTGAACCTCTTCATGTAATTCAGCCGTAATTGAATCAATGATACTTGGATTGAGACCGATTTTGGTTGCAAGCTCACTTGGATCAGATGGTAGGGCATAATTGCCACTGTGGCCGAGATGGTTTTGCCTCGCAACATGGTCGGCGAGGTTAATCAGGCCGATTAATCGTCGATGTTTAAGGTCAGGTAACAACTCATATGCCGAGCCATGGAGCCAGATGGCATCCTGCATACTGTGAGGTAGCTGCCATTGTTCGGCTAGGCGTTTGCCGGCTGTATGATGATCAATACCCATGACACGCTGCTCGAAATCAGCCAAGCTGCTTTGGTTTTCGTCCGCTAATTGCACGACGCGTGCAAAGCTTTTGGGTAAGATATGGTCCAGGGCAAGCTTGCCAATATCGTGCAGCAATCCGCAGATAAAAGCTTCAGCGGGCTTAAGATCTTTGTGCTCCCCGTGCATTTGTGCGATCAGTTCAGCGGCAACTGCCACTGCCAAGCAGTGTCGCCAGAACTCACAGCGGTTGAGCGGATCGGTAGAAGTTGATGAAGAATGTGATTCTTCTGCAGCGACCGAGGGATCTGGGCAACTGGTGCGGGGCTTCGAGTTGCTTTGCTTTCCGTGCTCTAAACCGAAAGTTTCGAAAACCTTGATTGAGAATACAGCGTTTCGGATGGCATTGAATCCCAGCATGACCACGGCGCGATCAATGGTTAGCTCGCCGCTTCTTACCCCCTTGTCAGCTGCACGACATAGCGAAAGGATCTTCCCGGTCAGGGCTTGATCGGATTTGACCAATTCGATGACCTTGCGGGCATCAGAGCTATCGTCTGCTGTTACGGTCATGATGCGTGTTGCGATATGGGGAAGCGTTGGCAGTGAATCAATCTGCCGGAGTATCAATTCTACGCGGCGTGTTTTGACCGATTTTGATGCTTGCATAACTAGATTAATATAGAAGTCGTTACTGTCACCTCTCGCTTCAAATGAGATTAGGTGCAGTGGTGTGAATCAGGCGTTTTTAAGATGTAAAAACGATTCAATTCGATCCATCAGATTACTAATTTCGAATGGTTTTTTAATAAAGTCATCGGCACCTGCATCGATTAGGTTGTCGATCTCATCCTGTTTGACCACACCTGAAACAACAATGATTTTCATGGCGGCAAGGTGTGGATTGCTGCGTACCGTCTGGCATACCACATTGCCATTAATATCCGGCAACATGAAGTCCAGAATCATTAAGTTAGGTCGAAATTGCTCAGTCATTACACCTGCGTCATACCCAGTCGTGGCGGTCTGTACTTTAAATCGATCGTCAGTCTTGAAAAGGTTGATAACCTCTGGGTCGTCATCCACGACGAGAATCTTATGTACGCCACCCTCAAGCTGAGTGGTCGGCATGTTGTTGTTCTGCATGAAGCGAATCAGGTCATCTCGTGGGATACGACGAAAACGGCTGCCCGGTACACGAAATCCGCTCAGACGACTGCTATCAAAGCAGCGAATAATGGTCTGCTGGGATATCTTGCAGATCCCTGCCGCTTCGCCGGTGGTGAACATCTGCTTGCTTGCCAGATTATTGTTGCTGTTTCTTTTTCCCATCATCTTTGGTCCCAGTTGGGTAGTGAGCCACGACGAGGACCCGCGGAATCTTAAAAACTATTTATCTTCTCCAATTTTACATCGGAGCATGACCAAGGTGACTTGATGGGTAATATTCCAGCACTGATCTTTGGGGTCGGGTGAGACCAATAAGAATGACCAGATCCTCTTTGCTATTAGACTAGAACAGCCAATGCCATGTCCGCAATCTATGGTGTCGTTGGACGCGAGGTACTAGATGGATTATTGGTCGTGGCCATTGGGGATGAAATTTTAGTATCAAATACTCTGGTTAAACGGAAATTATGTGTGGGCCAAGGGGATTTAAGAACACGCAATGAGTGATTGCGGGAAATATATTCTTGAACTGGTAATCTAGAGTCGATGAACGTGTCTTAGGCAAGTGTTATATGCAACTCTTTATGCCTAATGGTTATCCTATGTTCTAGCCTTCAGAAGACATGTTGCCTGTGAATCATTCCATTACATCACATCAATAAAGGTGAGTTCAAAAAATGATTGATCATGCTGCTGTTTGCATTGAATTCATGCGTCCTGGGCAGATCCATTCCTGTCGTAAGAATGCCGATATTGCGTTCTTGCCACTTGGTGCTCTTGAGTGGCATGGTATTCATAGTCCGATTGGAACCGATGCGATTAAGTCGCATGGCGTGTGTTGTACTGCGGCGCAGAAATTGGGTGGTGGGGCAGTGTTCCCGTCACTGGTTTGGGGTGTTCCCCGTGATTCGTTCTTCATGGATAGCAATGGCCAGCACGATGATTTAATTGCCAGTGGTTATGGTGTGGGCAATGATGTGTCTGAAGTCATTTCGCCATATGGTGGTGCCGATCAGCAGGAACAATGGCTTTCCTACCAACGTCTGGTACGCATGAGCCTAGAGCAGATTGCAGGCTTTGGTTTTCGTTCCATTTATCTATGCAGCGGCCATAATCCGCTTGTCCACTGGGCCCGGCCGGTTGCCAAGGCATTCTCGCGTGTGACGCTTATGGCCGGTCAGCCCGTGACGACCGACTGGGGCGGCGAGTTTGATGCGGCGGGTTTGTCTGGCGACCATGCAGGCAAATGGGAGACAAGTCTGATGATGGCTCTTGCACCCGATAGCGTTGATCTCGGTGAAATTGACTGCCAGCCCGAATACCGCGGTGTCGGCGCTGGAGTCAATGCTGTTGAAGCATCGGCCCGTCAAGGTCAAGCCTGGCTTGAGACCTGTGCCGCGGCCATTGCTGACGAGGCTCGCTGGCTTGTCGACAACTATCCGAAATTGCCTGCTCGCCACGCCCATAAGCGCTAGTACTTATAATCAAAGGCATGCCCTCGTAGCTCAGCTGGATAGAGCGGCGGTCTTCTAAACCGCAGGTCACAGGTTCGAATCCTGTCGGGGGTATTGGCACTCTACACTGAAGTGAAGATTACAAGGATTTTTGCAATGCAGTGGAATACTCGATGGGCGGTATTGTTCCTGATATCCGTGATGGCTTTCCCACTCGGTTGCACGCACAGGCAAGCAGCAGAGTTGAGTCGTGGCAAGCGCTGGGTGCGCAGCCACCCATTTACCACGATGGCGCTAACGATCGCACCGCACACGTTCAACGCCGATCATCACGCTCAGGCGAACCTGACGAACGTGATGGCGTGGAAGGCCAAGCCCAAGTTGTTGGAAAAGGCGGCAGCCAAGGGGCTGAACTGGCACCTGCACGTGTACCCGCATCAGGATGGTCTGACTGACAAGCTCAAAGCCACGTTGCAGCGGCTGCATGCCGACTATTCTGGGCAGACGGGGTGGCTGGTCTGGGACGAGCCGAACCGGCCGAAGATGCTCATCGCTGCCAAGACAATCAAGTGGCTCAAGCAGACGTATCCCGATGCACTGGTGTATTCCTGCGCCTTTCCGATGGGCGCAACGGCTGAGGAGTACTACGGAGGGCCGGTGCCCGATGGCGGCTACAGCTACGAAGACTATCTACGCGACTTTGCAACGATCATGGACTCGGACGTAGTGTTGTTTAACGCGTACCCGTTTCGAGAGGGCGGCGGGACCATCAATCTGTTTCCCACGTTGATGACCGCACGGAAAATTGGCAAGGAAAAAAACGTGCCGTACTGGGCGTTTGTGCAGTCACACTCCGACGACAGGCGCGGCTATCGCATGCCTAGTGAATCAGACGTGCGCATGCAGGTATTCATGCACCTGACCTGCGGATACACGGGGATCGCGTATTTCACCTACGAAGACCAACAGGGTCCGGCCATGATCGAGTATTCCAACGGCCGACGGCGGACGATCTACTACAACGTGGCCAGGTTGAACAATGAAGTGGTCAACCTCGGTCAGGTACTACGCTTTCTAGAGAGCACGGCGGTACGCTACGTGCCGCAAGGCGGTAACAATGTTCCTGACAGTGTTACCGCCTGGAAGCCGGGCGATGCGGGTGACACGATCATCAAGGCGATCACCATCGAAGGCGACGGGCCCGTTGCGTGGAAAGACTTGCTGGTCGGGTTTTTCAAAGATGACGATGGCCGGGATTATTTCATGCTGACAAACCTATGGCACGGAATGGGCCGGTCGTCGGCCGAGCGGGCGGTGACGGTGACGTTGACGCTGGATCCGCAGATAAAAGTAATCGGCCGGCTGTCACGTGAAACGGGGCAGCCTGAAGCGTTTGCCGTTGAAGGGGGCAAGTTTCGTATCACGTTGCCCGGCGGCACGGGTGAACTGCTGCGCTTCGGCGATACCAAATTCCCCGGTCTGGATCAAAACTAGCTTGAACGAATCGAGCCGGTGAACGAAGGTTTAGACTACTCATCCCGGCGGACTTAGGGAATCGCGGGTGCCTGAGTCTATTCACCCCCTGGCGGACTCGGAGGCTGTTCTTAGTAGGTATGGAAAAAGTGGTCTGGTGATCTGCTTTATTCGTGAGGTAGCCGCCAAATCTGCTTTCCATCTTCATTTCCACCTCTAATCTGGCATATTCAAATTGTGCCCAACAGCATGCCGCTTATTAACAATTGAGTTTGACCACATCAAGCTCCGTCTGGTTGAGATAGGCATATGGGTGAACACCAATCCGCGTAAAGCGTTTTTGCCCACGACCAATATGTGGGAATCGATTTCCTACAGCCTTCTTCGAGTGGAGTTCTATGGCCTGACTTGGAAGACGCTTTCGAACTAAGAACCGAAAAATCGCCTTCAAATACGTTTCATCCGCCATTGCTCCGTTTAATGGTCTAAGCGACTGAACGGAATCGGCTGCTCCAGCCCATCCACGGGGATGTTGCGGCCGTTAATCCAGTTGGACCGACACGACGCCAAAAAGACGATGACATCGCCACTTCTTCGGGATGTCCTAAGCGGCCCATAGGAAAACCGTCGCGTTCATAGGCGGCAAACGCGTCGGCTTTAGTCCCTGAACCCACAACCCTATCCCTTCTGGTAATGAGTGTATTAGTGGTTGGTCGCAGGCGGCATTAAGACCTGTTAATCCGCTGAAAGTCTTATAGCACCCTGCCTTTTCTACTATACTATTTCACATCTAAAGCGTGTGTTCTTCACGTTTTCGTAATGTGGTGGAGGCCAGGGAATGAGCCGTCTTTAGGCAGGAAATTCAGAAAGGCGAGTTCGCAACTACATTTTTTCATGTATTTCCAGCATAGGGTTTTGCATCCAAGGAGCAGAAAATGAGAAGGTTCACAACAATCATCGCGGCATTGATTGATGTTTTAGGACAGATGTGTGTGACCAAAGCAGCAAAGACAATGCGGCTGGAGCAGCAGGTGAACGGATCGATTCGCGGTTGGACGTGCATATTGACCATGAGTTTTGTGGCTCTCACACTGGGATCAGCCACAGCCGGACCACCTGTCATACCGGTCTTTCTTGACGACGAACCGGGACTGCGTGCACCTATGACTGGGAATCTGGACGACCCGTTACCAAATAAAACGACTTGGAACTTCAAGCCGATCGAATGGGGCGGTGAGGGACACATCCAACCTGGTGACAACCACCCAGGACCTTGGAAGCTCGAAGCTTCGCCTTTTTCCGAAGCAGCCACCACATGTCGTGGCAACATGCCTGATGCAGATCCACAGGTCTTGCCATGCAAAAATTCCACCAGACGGTACACCACAGGATTCAGGAACGGTGGCGGTGGCGCGATGGACGTGAACAAGGACTGGGTGTTCCAGGTGTCATTTGCCATCGAAAACACTGATACGGCCGGCAACGACGAACTGTTTGGGTTGGACGCTGGAGGCGAAGGTTTGCTGAAAGTTCTGGGTGCCAACAGAGATACTTCAACTGGAACGCCCAGCAGCACGTTACCCGGCGTGGGTGAGGACCGATACGGCATCCTGCACGGACCCAGAGTCGACGGCTCGCTTCAGTTCACTGTCATTGATGGGCCCATTACCCAAGGCACCGTAACGATCCACTACAAGGCATCGAACCAGCGTTTGGACTTTTGGCTTGGTGATGTGCTGGTGCTGGCAGACTTTGAGACTCGGCCAAGCAGGTACGATGTGGATTTCGTCCAGTTAGGCGGCGGTAAAGTCAGTTTTGAAGATTCGCTTTGGGACAATCTGTTTATCGGTGTCGGTGCCATCCCCGCTGACGCCAACGTGGACGGCGTGGTGGATGTGGCAGATCTGGGCATCCTAGGCGCGAGTTTCGGTATGGCGAATGTGTTGTTTTCGGACGGCGACTTCAACCAAGATGGTGTGGTGGACGTGGCGGATCTAGGCATCCTTGGTGCCAACTGGAACGCGGCGCAGGCGATCGGCGATGCGTCGGCTTTGGTTCCTGAACCAGTAACGCTATCACTTCTTGCAATAAGTGTGTTAATGGTTGGGCGTAGGCGGCGAGCCTGACGCGGGATCAATTACACCTCTTCTTAAGTCAGCGTGAGGATTGCGTCTCGTTCCTCCAGAAAACAAATATCTGAATATTTGTGTGCGGCCTTACCCACTAACCCCCATCTGGGTATGGGACCCAAAAGGTAACAGGGGACGTCCTGCTGCACTGCGGAAGTCTCAACTATTCAATGCTACCTCGACCATGACCACGATGCCTGCGCGAACGGCTTCGGGAAGCGACGGCCAGGAATCGATAATCTGTTGCAGGTGGACATCAATATCCTCATTTTGCGCCTGACTGCTGGGGATAGTGCTGGGGTTTTTAGAAGTAATTTTGCAACTCAATGAACTTGAAGTGTTTACGTGTTCTGGCGACGGTTTCCTGAACCGGAGGTCACAGGTTTGAATCCTGTCGGGTGCATTGTCGTTCTGTCTTGCACCACGTCGCACACGCTCGTAGTACGGGTGGTCTATTACGCTGGGGGTCCGGTTTCAGTCTGTATACTTACGTTAATCAGATCAAGTCCATCGACACATTCTACGGTGACACCGTGATCGGCCCGCAGGTTGATGTTTTCGAGGTGTAGGTCTTGGATGGGACTCTCCGGCAAGCCTCGTAACTGTATTGCAGTGGCTGCGCCGTCACATGAAACATTACGAATCCCAATGCTGCGGAATGTCGGTGGCATATTCGACGCGGACGGTGCACTACTGTAACCGTAGTACATGTCGATCGTGATGGCCTCGTGAATGATGTCACGCATGCGAATATTCTCAAAATGCACATTTTCGACGATACCCCCCCGTCCTCGCATAGACTTAAGACGGATGCCCCGGTCCGTACCCTTGAACATGCAGTCCTGCACGGTCACGTTTCGTACATCGCCCGATGTGCCGCTTCCGATCGCGACACCTCCGTGCCCGTTCTCCATCCGGCAGCGGCGAATCAGAACATCCTCGGACGGTCGGGCCACACGCCATCCGTCCTCATTTAAGCCGGAGATGACCGCGATACAGTCGTCACCCGTCGAGAAAAAGCAATCTTCGATCAGCACCTGGCGGCACGAATCAGGGTTAAGCCCGTCGGTATTGGGGCCATCCGGGTCGGTTACGACGTGCACATTGCGAACGGTTACGTCCTGGCAATACACCGGATGTAGCGTCCACATCGGACCATCGACGAACCGCACCCCTTCGATCAGCACACGCTGGCAGCCTAGTGGCTGAAAAAACTGCGGTCGAAGTGCGTCTTCTTCCCTGCCGAACACACGGCGCTCGACGGCAAGGTTGTTTTTTTGTGCATGGTAGAGTAGTTGGGTGGCCGCGTGCTGGAGCTGTTTCCAATGCCACCATGAATCGCCCTGGCCCTCGAATGTCCCCGCGCCGGTTACCGCGATATCCTGGCAGTTACGAGCGTAGATCAACGGGGAATAGTTATAGCATTCGTTGCCCTCCCATCGCGTGAGCACGACAGGCAGGTAATCGGTTGGATCCGTACTGAAGCGAACAATGGCCCCTTCGTCCAAGTGCAGACGAACCTGGCTTTGTAGGTGAATTGGGCCGGTCAGCCATAGTCCGGCCGGTACGCATACCATCCCGCCGCCGCTTTGCGCACACCCGCTGATCGCATCGCGAAACGCAGCCATATTGTTCACCCGACCCCCGTCACGAGCGCCAAACTCCCGAAGATCGAATTGACGGTTCGGGATCTGCGGCAAGTTAACCGACGGCATCGCAGCCGGATCCTGTGAATTTGGCGTCATCAAGCATCTCCTTTTTTATCTGAATATACTTCTTTGGGTGATTGGCTGATGGGAATTTCACGTTCGGACTAATGGCGTCCATGATCTTAAGGTGTTGGCCAATCACCTTTCCAAGATAATCAGCCGGTTCTTTGGCCCCAAGGAGTTTCAACTCCAGCGTGTCAGCCAATTGGACGATCCGGCGTTCTACGTGGTCATCTGGTGTGAGCCTGACCCGATCATTTGCCAACTCGCCGTGGCTCAAAATGATTACCGTCCCCAACGGGACACAGACGCACAGCCTCCAACGACGCAACCATGTGACGCGGGCGCCGGTAATGTGAAACCATATCATGATTGTGCTCTTTGTCTCAGCGCGTCGAAATACTCGGTGCGTGGCAACACACCATACCCGCCAATCGACTCACCGCCTGAGTCCACCGCGGTGAAGTGATACAACGTATGCAGCATAGCGCCAGCACACTGGGCTTCACGTGCCAGTTCGATCTGTCCGATCACCTGTTCGACGGAATTGCGTCCCCAGTTGACCAAGCTAAACGGTTCGCCGTCACGGTTGACCCACCAGCCGGTGTCCAGCCATGCGTAGAGTGGAAAGTCGTTGTCAAGCGTCTTGCGATAAACCGTTATGTCTGGAATTGACAGCTTCCGATCCTTCGGGCACGAAGACTCACCACATAATCCGTCAATACTGCCGTTGGCTGCCCAGGCTTCCCAGTCCTTGTGAAGCTTCAAGTAGGGGGCGGCTTGCTGAACGTGGTGGGATTTTCCGAAGTCAGCCATCATGCTGTAACGATTGTCGTCCGTGCCAACGATGAACTTCTTGCCCGCGTCGTGAATGAGGCGACCGGTGTGCGACAGCACCGTTGAAAACTGCTCGCCTTTAATTCTAAGCCACTTCTCCTCGTCGTAATCCTCGTAGCGGATGTCGACGCCGTACCGCTTGCGGTACGTATCGACGACCGAGTCGTTGAACCCGAAGGGTTCGAGGCGGGTGTCCCAGCCTGGACTTCGCCAGCCTGGCCATAAACTGTGCGAACGAGTTGACAAGTACATGCCGTCAACGCCGTAGTTCAGGGTCTCCTTGGCCAAACCAAGCAGCCGATCAATAACCTGCGGGTGACCCCAGTCCGGCACTCCACTGTAGAACTGCGTCCCGTCGCGTGAGCACCAGTAGTAGCGCGGCCGCTCATACCACAGCCGATCGCTTAGAAACAGCCACTGCGGACGGACGCAGTGAAACTCGTTCCAGTTCCACCAGATCCAGATTTCCACCCCGTGCCGCCTCGCTGCGGCGACGGCTTCGGCCAGAGGATCACAGCCATCCATCATGTCGGCTACGCGGTGAAAGAGCTGCGCATCGGGGTTGCGATGATCCACACTGCTGTGGTCAAACGCTGACATCAATTGGCTGTGATAGTAGGCGCGTCCAGCGAGATTGGCCCGGTAAAGGAATGTTAGCCCCGTTCCAGCCAACATCGAAAACAGCCAGTCGAAATACTCACGATCGATCGCCTTGTGGTGATAACGTGATGGATCGGTGCCGTCCCAATTGTAGAAAAGCTTCATACTGCGTGTACCACAATCATAAAAAAAAGAGCCCGTGGGGCATGGGGTTCCCAGCCTATGCAAACGCCGCCACTTTGCCTGGCCAGGCCGGGCGTTTGGAATCACTTATCTAAGCTCTTAAGCGGGGAGTTCCCATTTGATGATCTTCGGGGACCATCCCATTCCAGCGACGGTCAGTGTAACCGGGGATTATCCTCCACAACAGCGTTTGAGCCTTTTCTTGAGTTGGCATGAATCCTTGCGATAGACTCAAAATCCATTGTGCTTACCTATGTTCGATAAACCAAAAGTTTCCATGACCTCTTGTATTCCCTTCTTCTGGCGCTGCCTGCTTTAGAAAATGGCTTAATCAGATCAACGAGGGATGGCAAATTCAATCAGAAACAGTTTTACAAACAGGATGATCCTGGCGATCAGAACAATCGTTGTTCGGGCCGCGGTTTTCGCCTCTCATCGCCAAGGTATGGATCATCATTCTGGTCGTGAAGACGAGGGGTTTACAACCACTTTCTCAGAAATTGTGGGAGTCTTCGTCCCGACCATTGGTGTTCGCCAGCAAAAACGTCGTGCTTCAGCCGGTCGTCGGCCTCGAACACACGATAATTTTGGCGCACCTGTCGCATTGCACCGCGGCTGTGCTTGATCGGGAAATGTCTATCCTTTGTACCATTCTCGAACAAGATCGGCCGTGGTGCGATCAGGGTGGCCAGGTCAGACATATCAAGTTCGCGGGGCAGATTTGGAATAAAATTGCAGATGCAATGTCGTATTGGCATCAACGCATCACGGTATTTATTTAGGTACCCGCTGACGACGGCGAGTTTGAACCGCGGATCGATGGCAGCGGCCCACAAGGACAGTTGTCCGCCGCCGGAGATCCCCATCAAGCCGATGCGGTCTGGGCGGACCTGCGGCACGGTGCACAGGAAATCGAGGCTTCGCCTTAAATCATGGATACGAATCGAGGCGAGCGTGGTACCAAAGAAGATTGCCAGCGTCGCCGCGGCATGACAGCCACTCCTCGCGGTCGGTTCGTGCAGCAACTCCCGGTCACGCCGCTCTCCGAACCCCAGCGGCTCGACGACCAGCACGGGATAACCCAGGCGTACGACCTGCAGTGCATAGTCCTTTTGATAGCCGCGGCCTTCAGTCCGCAGGTTGCCTTTCATGTCCATGGCCAGCAGATCCTTGGCTCCTATGCCGTGGCCTGGCGTAGCAATCATTGCCGGTCTTGGCGTATGTGCCGTCACGCTGTCGGGAATGCACAGCCAGCAAAGTGCTTTCAAGTGCGGGGCCGTGGTCAGCGTAAAGGTTGTGCGGTGATAGCCGTCCATCTGTTGTCGTTCCAACACATGTCGGCGAAGCGGCACCTGCTTGGGTGGTGGGCCGAGACATTCCATAAACCTGGCACGGGCGCGGCGCTGCCATGCTTTGGCAGACCGAACTGAACTGGCCTTGAATGTCAGGCGGGGCTTGCCATCAAACCACTTGGTCAGATTGCTGCGAATCTCCAGGGCCGGATCGAGTGGTTGTGTGCCGTATTGCATGGCAGTCATTCATAGCTGTTTCCACCTAACGACGCAATGCATGGGAACCTGCTTGCGGATCGATTCCCCGGTGCTCGTCGCCGAGGCGGATGACTCTAGAATGCTTCAAGGCCTTAACGGGTCGTTGAAGATCGTAACCGAGTGCTGAATCTGGAAAGCATAGCGGATAGCGAGATTTGCAGGCTGATTAGTGCGTGTTGTGGGTTGAAGGTGGTTATGCCAATCAGCCTTTAGTTACCAGGCCTGGTGATATAGACCAATGATTTCTTGCTCGGTGGGGACCCGGGGGTTGTTCTGTGGGCTACCGGACGCCAGCGCATCTCGGGCCATCTTTTGAACTTCGTTTTTAAAACGATCTGTATTCACACCCTTGCATTGGCCCAGGCGAGGGACTTGAAGGTTGTAGTTGAGTTGTCGCAGGCCTTCCACCAATGCCTCGGTCGCCACCTGGTCGGGTTGGCTGCTTTGGGCGTATCCCATGGTGCGAGCAACTGTTGCGTACCGTTCGGTGGCACTGGCAATTGAGAATTGTGTGATAGTGGGCAGTAGCACCGCATTGGAAAGGCCATGCGGCAAATGGAATACCGCACCGATTGGCCGGCTCATGCCATGTACAAGGCAGACACTGCTGTTGGAAAAAGCCATCCCACCTTGGCAGGCGGCCAGCATCATGCCTTGTCGTGCATGACGATCCGTCGGATTTTGCCATGCAGTGGGTAGGTGTCGGGCCACTAGGCGAATGCAGGATAGTGCGATCGGATCAGTCATTGCATTCGACTTTTTGGATACGTAGGCTTCGATGGCATGCGTCAGAGTGTCCACGCCAACAGCTGCTGTGAGTTCCTGGGGCATCGACATGGTCAACTCGTAATCCACCAGTGCTACCCGGGGCAGCAACATGGTGCTAAGCATCATCATCTTCACGTCGTTCTTGGTGTCCGTAATGACGGCGACTTTGGTTACTTCGCTACCTGTTCCGGCCGTCGTGGGAATTGCAATCAGCGGCAATCCAGTATTGGGGATCTGGTGATAACCCATGTACTGTCGTATTGGTTCAGGATTCGATTGAAGAATGGAAATGACCTTGCCTGTATCAATTGGTGAACCACCACCCACCGCGATGATTACGTCACTGCGGTGTTCCCGAAGAATCGCTAATCCGTCAAGCACATTTTGATCGGTGGGGTCTGGGTGGACCTGGTCAAAAGTTGCAACATCTAGGCCGGTGTTTTCTAAGAGTTGTCGGATCTGGCCGGCAACACCTAGTTTCACCATGCCGTCGTCAGTGACCAACAAAATCCGACCGGCACCTAATTGTTTGACTTGTTCTGCAACGGTGTTTCGGGCACCACCACCATGAATGATCGTGGAAGGTATGTTGAATGTCGTGCTTGTCATGACCAACCTTTATGACTTGAAATCGTGGCGAACGATAGCATATTAGCTTGCCCTTGAAAATATTTGTGTAACTTGATAATCCTTGATATGTGATTAATTGTGGCTTAACCTCTCAGAGATGAACGCCAATATTAACCAACTCACCAGCTCGGATCTGGGTGGTAACGATCAATTTCGAATTCTTGAATGTTTTGAGGTGCGTCACACCTTGGGGCAGCATCCAAGTGCAATACGCTTGGGGAATGACGATTTGCTTTACACCTACGATGATTACACGGATGCCATGGAGGGCTCGACCGGGTATGTCCTTCGATCTGCGGATCATGGGCGTACGTGGTCAGATCCTATTCTCGTACTTGCATCGCGTGTTTGGCATGGCGGGATTCACCTGTCACTTGGAATGCAGACACTTCGCAGTGGTCGAGTGCTTCTTCCGTGGACTGATAGTATTAGTCGTAAAAATCATGCAAAGGCGAAGGGAGATTTCATTTGTCTGCGTAGCGACGACAATGGTGCCACCTGGAAGGGTTATGATTCACAGGATATTGGGGTGTGGGCCTTTTCGCCCTACGGAAAGATTATCGAGCTATCCAACGGCGAGGTCATCTGTGCCGGCTGGGGTTACGCGTCAGATGAAGGCGAGATTCGATCCGGGATCATTCGCTCCCAGGATCAAGGCGAAACCTTTGGCCAATATGTCAAAATTGGTGATGTCTTCAGTGAGACGGATCTGACCTTGTTGCGTGATGGGCGTATATTGGCCCTGTTGCGTCGTGGACGAGGTTTTGAACCTGAGACACACTACGCTCATTCGCCTGATGGCGGCCACACATGGACCACGCCGCAGCGCATTAATATGTTCGGTGAGAACTTTAATGCGTGGTACACAGCCAAGGGGACCTTGGTCGCGGCATGCCGAGGCATTGATGGAAGTGGTGTTCACAGTCCAGGCAAATACTCGTCTGCTGAACTTGAGAAACATTTGGCTCGACGTCGTACGTCGCAAGAGGGATATGGGATTCACTTTTTCCGTGCAGCCAAGGAGGACGGCTCAGAGTGGGATTACCTTTTTACGCTGCCCGATCCCCTTGGCCTGGAATACCGAGCTCATCACGAAGCCGGGGAACCTTGCTTTGTTAATCTGCCAAACGGTGATTTGTTCGTCGGTTACTATTCCTACGACGAAACAATTTACGACACGTTGAATCCGGGCATGCCCCACTTCACTAAAAGCGAGTCAAAACGGATTGCGCATTGTTTCAAACGTCGCCCGTGCGCATGCGTTTTACGTGAAGTGTAATGTGAGTGAATTGCATGTCTTTTATCTGCCATCGTTTTTTGTTGTTGGAGGATGTTCACGCGGTCTGCTGCTGGGATGTGAAGACTGGAATAAACAAACTTGACGCATGTCCTTGGTTCTGAATCAGTTTGCTGGTGTTACGGGTGGATTTTGAGATGGGGATAAGCAGAAAGGTGGCGGGATGTTATCCGTAATACAGGTGACGCGTGTTGCAGCAGCATTATGTCTGGTTTCGGCATCTGCCACATCAGCTTATGCCTGGTACCCCTTTGGTGATCGCTATACGCAGTGGCAGGGAAGTCGACCGTTCATGTACGGTGCCTTGCATAACAGTGTGCCTGAGGACCAGATGTTGCCGCGCGTGGCTCGTTTCAGGGCAACAGGTCTTAATACGGTGGTATGGTGGAAGCCCGGTAACGCTATCCATATGTTTGAAGCTGCGCGTCGTTTGGGTCTTGGATGGGCGTGTGGTTCTGTTGGTGGTCGTTCGGCCATTGATGCGGCGATGAGGGTTGGGGGTAATGCCTTTCTTATGGTTGGAGATGAACCCGACGACTTGGAGTTGGAAAGTATTTCTGAATTGACCCAATGGATTCACGAGTTTTATCCGAATACGCCGGTGTTCACGAACCTGTCGTTTATGAAGGTCAACCATGACCGTTACGTACAAATGTGTCAGCCAGACATTCTTTGTTTTGATCATTACCCACTAGAAGCCAGTGGGAAGACACAAGAGCATTATCTATACAATATGGCTTGGGCCCGCCATAGTGCACGGAAGTATCGATTGCCCTATTGGTTGTTTCTGCAAGCATACGGACGTGAGGACGATGATCCTTCATCGGCATACCGAATACCCGATCAGGCGGATATTCGCTTTCTGGTGTTTACACATCTGGCGCATGGTGGGGCAGGCATCCTGTTCTTTCACTATTACGGTCACCCGGGAAGCATGATTGAAGATACAGGTGTTGAGCACGAAGCTCGTGGTCCTGTTTCTGGGCATCAGTATGAAAATACAGTGGCCTCGCCCGCCTGGTTTGCGGTACGAGATGTGTCAAGCGAGGTGCAAAACCTATCACGGGCACTGGTCAATCTTCGTGGCAAAGGTACGGTTAGTTATGTGGGTAATGGTGTGCTGTGGGATCATGAACCACCGCAATATCGTAAATACAACCGAGACGATGGTTATCGCTGTAGTCGATTTTTGGGTCAAGGCTCTTTGGTGTCCACGAGTATTCGTGAAGTGGACAACATGGGGGCGCTCATCGGGTTTTTTGATGACGAGATGGGCGAGGAATATTTCATGATCGTGAACCTTCAGCATGCTTTGAATATGAGCAAGGTGGCTGGACGTCGTACGATCCGCTTGACATTTGATCATTCAGTCACAGGCCTCGAACGTCTTAATCGATTCACTGGTGAAGTTGAGTTACTCAAGACAACTCGGTCAGGCAAGGACGAAAACATACTCGATGTTCAATTGGAAGGAGGCACTGGTGATTTGTTCAAGTGGTACAATGGCCATCCATGGCGTCTGCGGGATGCCCAGTTCAACTAAATGACCAAGGCTATATGATGTATACAGTTTCCTGTCCACTTCATGTTTTCGCATTTTGCTGGTTGGTCGTGTAGGCGAATCAACAATAGGTTCATGATTACGGCCCTTGATGCAGTTGTCCGCTCTTGATTTGATGGACTTTGCCAATCTGGTTGCGGTAAAATATTTAACTGATCATTTTCAGTATTTTATGGCATACCCCAAGCACCGCCGTTAAGATTTACGGAACATATACTGCTGTTCATCGGTCCTATGCAGTGTGTCAGCCGTGGTCGCCCAAACTGCTGACTGCTTTCTGCGACTTGATTTCGCCAGTGGCGCCATCCACGGTAACCGCGATGATTTTGCTGCCCACGACACAGTAGATCTCCAAGTTTACGCCACTGGCATGCCGGTGAGTCAATGCTTGCACGGCGGTGCCCTTTGTCTTGACTTCAGCTAATGTGGCTGCTGCAGCCAGCGTCATCTTGTTCTTATCCAGCACGCTGGCAAAAGCTTTGATGCTGCCAACGCACTTGCCGCAGCCTGCATAGACCGGTGCAGCCAAAGCTGCCAATGCAGTCAAGCAAAGGACAAGAATAACGCCACGTTTCACCACGGTCCGTTTCGTGATCTTTTGATTCAACATTTCGACAACTCCTCGATATGTAATAGTTTGTGCCGGATCAACGCGATCGGCTTGATGCCCGAATCAGTATGCCACGGTACCCTGTCACATACAAATAACGGCCTTTGATGACTTCAGATCATGACGATGTTTTTGAGGAAAAAGATCTAAATTTTTTTCTATTTCGACCATCTTTTGACTATAATTATCATGGTTAGAGCCAAGTCTTGTGTGTACTGCAAATCTCAGGAGTGATGGAAGCATGAGTGCTCAAATAACCAAATTCTTATTCGTGATCGCCGTTCTGGCCTTGTTATGGGATGGGGCGGCAGATGGGGCGATGGTCGAACTGTCGCTTACAGCAAGTAAGGATGCAACCATTCAGCGTGATCCAGACGTGAATTATCCTGGACCTCAGGCCAATGCCAACCTTGGGAGATCAGGTAAAACCGGGACGAGTACACGTGGCAGCGGCGAGACGTATTACACGCTGATTGGTTTCGATTCCAGTTCGTTTGAAGACATCGGACCCGCGAACGTGGTGTCGGCTGAACTGAATTTAAAAATCTTCTCGGCGCATTGGCCGTGGGATAAAAATTTGGTTCAACTCAATGAAGTTCGCCGTCTGACTCACGATTGGGTTGAAGGTACTGGTGGCGATCCCGGTAGTGACCCCTATTCTGATCCTACTGGTGGGGTCAATTGGCTTACTTACGATGGTGTGAACGCCTGGCCGGGGGGGCTGGTGCGCGTGGAGATACAGGCGATACGATGGTTGGGTTCCAGATTCCCTACACCAATGAATATAGGGTAGGAAGGGGGGGGATTCGCCCCGCGTCGCTACCTCCGAAGGATGTTTTTGTTGACGTGACTACATTGATCAAGAAAGCAGCTGATCCTGCTGTTCCATTTTATGGCTTCTTTTTCGAAGCGGTTGCCAATCCGGAAGTTGATAATCAGTTCGATCCGGACGGCGAGTTTTCCAGATGGGGAACCAGGAACCCGGGGGGGCCAGGGCCATCTGAATACTATGACCTTGATCCTTCCCCGTCGGTGTTGAATCTTGTCTTGGTTCCAGAACCCGCAACAGCGGTGGTGGTGGGGATTGGCGCCTTCGGTTTATTGGCCAGCAGATCACGTTTTGGGCACTAACGCGGGCTGGCCAGAAATAAAAAAGCGTTGATTCCCCACGATTGAGGGTGTCGGGGACTCGTAGATCTTCGTGCCCACCACATGACAGGTTTATCCGACCAACTGGCTCGGTTCATCCGTTTATGGATGGTACGCAGGGACTTGCGTGGTCCGGCTGCCATTAATCATTTCCTGTGTATATTTTGTCACACGCTCGACGATCCGTTGCACGAATACTTTGCCCTGTTCAGCGGTTGCCATGGCTGGTGTGGGATCGGGCTGATCTGTCCACATGTTCGTACGCACGTTTTCCGGGAACACCGCCAATGCGAAGGCGGTCTCAAATTCCTGCGCATGGCCCGGTAGATCATCAGGTTGTCGTTGTCCACTTTTCAACAACTCAGCCGCATCAGCCTGCGTGAGTACGTCCCAATAGGGCAGGAAGTGAAGGTTTACCTGGAACTTTCGGAGGAAATCATCCCACACTGCGTTGCACGGCACGATGTTGCCGCCATGGCCGTTCAAGACAAGTACGTTTGTGAATCCTGCTCGAATGACACTATCAATCACATCTGAGAGTGCTGCCATAAAGCTTGCTGGACTTAAAGAAAGCGTACCGATGTGTTTCATGTGGTGTTCACTGATCCCAACCTTTATGCCCTCGGCTACGAGGACATGGGGGCTAAGGTTTTCCGCAACTGAAACGGCAATATGGCATGCACTTCTCCAATCATGTTCCATTGCCATATGTTCCAGGTGTTGTTCGGTTGCAGCCACGGGAACAATGCATGCCTTGAGTTCACCGGAATGCATTCTTTCACGAAACTCACGTCTCGTATGTTTGTGAAGTAGAACTTCGTTATGGTTTGTCATGTAAACCTCTTGGTGTTTAAAAGGAATTAGATCAGATCGAATATTTTAGTTGCAAATGAACTTTCGGTTTCTGGCCACAATCCGTACTAGGTGGTGTATGATGTTACATTGCTTCTGCCTGATCCTGCAATACCCCCATCGGGCAAGTGAGTGGTGCTTTGAGTAGTTCCATATTAAAACATGTCAATGATCGGATCTCTCAATGGGTATGAGGGATTTCCGCCTTCAGATACGAATGAATATTTCTGCTGATGTGGAACTGCCACAATGGCGGTGTCCTGCACATTACCGTTTACGTAGGGTAGAAACGGGCGATGAGATGCATCTGCCGGAACTTCTTGTATCCATTGACGTAGGATGGACGAAGCTCGATGTGCCACGCATGACGCAGTACATGAAGGAGCCTGATAGATGGGATGGATCACATGTTGTTGAATATCAAGGTCGACTGGTGGCACTGTGTATTGCGACTCGGCGTGGCGAGTTTAATCCAGTGTGGGGGCAGCTTGACTATATTTGCGTGCACCCTGGACATAGGGGTCGTGGGTTGGGTTTAGGTGTTTGCACCGCGGTCATTCAATATCAAAGATCGCGTGGGTACCTGGCCTCCACGCTGACCACGCTTGAAATCACACCGGAGAATCTCCAACTTGTGGCGATGAAGATGTATCTAGGGCTGCAATTTTATCCCGTCATGACCCAGCATAATCAGACTGCATGCGAAATGGTGTATCAGGCTCTTGGGCGGCGGTTGCCCGTGCAATGGTGGCGTGGCACATCGCCGTTTGGTCCGATCGATGATCCTCAGACATGATCAGATTGAGAGTTGGTACGTTCACTATTATCGCTGCCATTTACGTTTTTATAGAACCAGATAGAAGGGGTTTGGGTCGGATCAGGGGTTGTCGTTAGTTGGTCCAACCTTATTGTGGTCACTATTCGACAGTCTGGTACGGTTTCCATGTTTCGCCGGCTGCTGCCGCCTGGTGTTCTAATTCACCGCGCCAACCTGCAACATCGCCACCTTTAATACGCGCAATATCAAATAGAAAGTATCGATCCTCAAGCGTCTTGCCAAGTGTTCTCATCTGTGCCCAATGGTCCCATGCGGTCTTCTGGCAAAGCGGCTCGTACAGCAGGGTCAAGCTGCCATGCGTGCCGTGCATCTACCGTTGTTGGTTGTTCATCGGTGGGTGGCCCATTCCACTTCGACCAGCCAATTGATAATGTATTGCGCTCATGATCTGGGACCGTATGTCCCGTATGAATCGTGGCTCCATTGCGGATGAGGGCCTGCCCGGGTTTGAGTCGAATCGCCAGTTGATTAGGCAGTGGGTCTGTGCCGTTCCAACTGGGTGTGTGTGGCACCCCTTGTTCCTTCATTACCTGTGGTAGAAGTACATCGTGTTCAAAAGGCGTACGCCACCGGTGATGGCTGCCTGGTATGAGTTCGTGACATTCATCGTCGACCAGTGCCAGGAACATACTGACGCCGTTCCGTTCGCTAATGCCCTTCAGGTTATTGGCACGGATTTCTTCCCATCGCTTCTTCTCGACTTCCTCGGAGTAATCCTCAGGTCTTTCATCACCTGGGGCTTTCTGTGGAAAATAGGCTTCACCGGTTCCCCACCACGTCTTATCTCGATGCCAGATGGGTCCATGCTCATGAATACGAGGATTACACCACAGGAGCATGTTGCCCATCACCATATCCTGTGGTTGTAATCCATGGCACCAGGATGCAATGAAGTCTGGAAATTCGGGGGAGCCGAAAAATTCAGCAAAGCACGGCTCGCGAAATGCAGGGTGTATGAGGCCCCGGATTGCCCATGGTTAATCGTGTTTTGTGCGGTGTACGTAGCCTTTTGAACAGTCAATCTTGCTATAACCAAGATCAGGTGTACAAGCTTCAGTCACACGCCGACCTGCATCACGGAGAATGGGGATCCATGGGTTGTTGGCAAAGTCATTGATGATGACGAAACCATGTTTCTGCAAATAAGCTAGTCGTTGAGGTGTGCAGCCAGGATCTGCAAGTTCAGGCTCGGCATCAGCAGAAGGTGTTGGCTCGGTAAGAATGTTGAACTGATACCGATTCAGTTGTGGATGCCGATTTGGGGTGAGCCATTATCAATCCCTTTTGAAACTCCAGTGATTACAGGTTCTATTAAGAGCCATTGAATTATATTATCGATGATGTGGTGGGGGCGGCAGAACAGATGATATGATTGAAGGGAACTGTAATTCCCAAGGTGAATGACCCTTTCAACAATTTGAATATATTTTAATAATATACCATGACCCACACAAGAAAATTTGGATGTTAACCCAGATGTGACGTATTTCAAAGTTCAAGTGCTTATGACATATTCTGATAAATCGGAAAAAACAAGTTTGATGAATAGACCCCACCCCGTGCTGCTATGCCTGGCATCTTCATCGCCGCGTCGTCGCAAGATACTGGAGCAAGTTGGAGTTCCATTTCGTATCCATGCACCCTGTGTGGAGGAAGTGAACTTTGCTTCAGATCCAAGTCGAACCGTCAGGGTTAATGCCCAGGCCAAGGCGCAGGCGACGCATGGATGTTTTCCTGATGGGGCAATTATTGCGGCCGACACAGTGCTTGAATTTAAAGGCCGCTGTATTGGAAAACCAGCCTCGTTGGATGAGGCTCGAAAGTTCATGGCAATGTTTTCCGGTAACGTTCATGCCGTTTTGACCGGCGTGGCATTATGGGTCCCGGGGGCAGAAGTCATTGTCCATGTGGAAACTTCGACCGTGCAGTTTCGAAAGTTGGATACCAAAGATATTGAGGCCTACCTATGTGCAGTGAACCCGCTTGATAAGGCGGGTGGTTACGATATTGATCAGTCTAGCGAGATAATCATTGACTCCTTTCAAGGCTCCCGTACCAATGTGATGGGATTGCCAATCGAAGTGGTGACGCCATGGTTGAATCAACAGAAAATAATCTAAAACCACCGCCATTGCGGATTGGGCAATTAACCATTGATCGGCCAACTGTTTTGGCGCCCATGGCCGGCCTGACAGATCTGCCTTTCCGTTTACTTTGTGCCCGCCATGGATGTGGCCTCGTGATGACTGAAGTTGTCAATGCGCAGGGTGTCTTGCGGGCATCCTCGCAGACGATGTGTTATCTGGAGGCGTGTGCGCAGGAACGTCCAGTGGGAGCACAACTCTACGGATCTGACCCACAGGTCATGGCCGAAGCAGCGGCCCGTATTGAAGCCCTTGGGCGGTTTGATTTGATCGATATCAATTGCGGCTGTCCCGTACCTAAGATTGTGAATAAGGGTGCAGGTGTGGCTTTGATGAAGCAGCCAGGCATAATCGCCGAGATGATTCGGTCAATCCGGGCGGCGGTTGATCTGCCGGTGACGGCAAAGACACGAATTGGCCTTTCGCCCGATGAAGTCAATATTTCAGAAGTGGCGCATGCGATCGAGGAGGGTGGGGCACAGATGCTGGCAATTCACGCCCGTTTGGCTGCAGTTAAACACTCAGGGCCGGCTGATTGGGATCTGATGGCGTTGATCAAGTCACAACGACAGATTCCAATTGTTGGTAATGGGGGCATCGAATGTGCTGCCGATGCCGGTGCCATGCGGGCTGCGACCGGTGTCGATGGCGTGATGATTGGTCGGGCTGCGGTTGGTAATCCATGGATTTTTAGAGAAATTACAGCGATGTGGGAGGGCCGTTCATTTAAACCAGTCAGTTTGGAAGATCGACGGCGGATGATCGAGGAGCATCTGTTGAACCTCATTGCGCATTTTGAAAAGAAAAGTGAGTATCACAAGCGACGAAGGCATGGTAGCGAACAGTCAGCCTGTCGCCATTTCAGAACGCACCTCATTAAGTATCTCAAGGGCCATATTGGAATTGGGAAACTGGTTAAACACCTGGAGGACATTCACTCGGCTGGAGATGTAATGGTTGCCGTGGATGATGTGCTTTGGCCAAAAAGCTGTTCAGAGCAACTGGCGTCTGGAGTTTAGAGGCGGAGTACTTCTTCGGGTGCTTGGGTTGAGGAGCGTAGTTTAGGCAAAGATGTATCGATCTTTCTGTGAGCCCTTGTGGTCGGTTGTTGTGAGCAGAGGTATTTTACCACTGGATTATTCGCCAAGACCTTGGGGTGTCAAGCAACCTGTCCAATAGTTAGATATCATCCAGATTCATTGCAACCTACAAGGAGATTCAAGTGCCCACTATATCCCTGCAAGACAGTGATCTGGCCACACTGGCAAAGTTTGATTCGCCAACCATCGCCAATGTGATCGAGCTTTTTGAATGTCGTGCCTACAATGCCGGTTATACCAATGAAACGATCCGGGCGGTCTATCCGCAATTGCCGCCAGTGGTCGGGTATGCGGCCACCATGACATTTCGCGCTAGTCAGCCAGCGGGCAGGGGCGAACCATTTAACAAGATTGGACAGCTGATTGAGCAATACGCTGATGCTTCGCGGCCCCTGATCGCAGTCATCAAGGATCTGGACGAGCCGCATGTTGCTGCGACGTATGGTGAGATCGTTGTGACATGCTTGAAAACATTTGGGTTTGTTGGACTGATGACAGATGGTGCTGGGCGTGATTATGAGCAAGTCCAAAGGCTTGAATTTCCATGTTGGACATCATCTATGATCGTGTCCCATGGTTATAACCATCTTCTTGATTTAAACATTCCAGTTCTAATTGGGGGTTTGTCCCTGGAGCCTAAGGATCTACTGCACGCAGACGGCAACGGCATTATTCACATCCCCCTGCCCATAGCTTCCGCGGTGGCTGAACTGTGTGAGCCATTCGTCGCAGCCGAAGAAGTCATCCTTGAATACACAAGGGATCCAGACTTGACCATAACAGGTCTGCAAGAGGCAATTAACAAAAAGAATGAACTCGTGGCCGGGTTGATGAAGCAGGCCAAAAAGATGATTCCTGAAGGTTGGTAGGTCCGTATTGTAATTTCGCGGAATATGTCTATGGCTACTCATGGCGCCGAATGCAAAAAAGTCCTTGTTGCTGCTGCAGATGTTGATGTGGCAGTTGTCGGAGGTGGTGGTGCTGGGTGTTCGGCGGCCGTCGCTGCAGCCCGCCAGGGTGCAAGCGTCGTGCTAATTGAAAGATATGGATCGCTGGGTGGGTGCATGGGGCCTGGTGGTTGGGCTGCCGGTGCACTCGACCTGGCACCCCTTGATCCTCATCGGTTTTCAGTAGGAACAGATGAAGATAAGTTTTCAAACGGACCCAATCACTGGATCAGTACCAAGCATGCCGACCCTGTTGCTGTAGATATTCGTGACCATGTAAGAGGTTGCGGTCTGGCTGGTGAATGGATGGCCCGTTTATTTGATTTGTATGAACAGATTGGTCCGTGCCCTCACTTCGGCAATCAGGCAATTCGTGTTGAATATCTGTTCAATCAAATGCTTGAAGAATCCGGTGTGAGGCAGATGTTGCAGACGTATGCTAGTGAGCCAATTCTCAGTGCAGATGGTGTTGTAGAAGGTCTTTATGTTGAGAATGTATCTGGGCGTCAGGCTATACACGCCAAGGTGACCATCGACTGTACCGGGAATGCGGCTTTTGCGCAGCGGGCTGGTGCTCTCATTGTGCCACCCAATCGTCAACCCAGCATGAACATAACTTTTGGCATCGCAAATATTGATAGTAAGAAGTTCGGCAAGTTTGTTGCAGACCGGCCTCCAATGTCGGGTGAATGTATCCAATGGGTCGATGAAGTTC